>VOFC01001806.1_pt1 | contig 122178 bp, 240 predicted proteins | sample 5384161 | NCBI WGS metagenome assembly VOFC01 (sample SAMN12384722, study PRJNA508395) | human gut metagenome | isolation source: healthy gut B | host: Homo sapiens
AATGATTTTCAAATCATTACGCAGTTAAAAAAAGAAGTATATATTTCACCCGAAACAAAGATTTTTTTAGATAAGATATATGAGTCTTTAAAAGATGCTCCTTGTGAAGAGTTAATTGATATAACTCATGAAGATCCTGAATGGATTAGATTAAGCACAAATACCTATAATGCCCCTAAGATGAATATTGAAAAGAACATTGAAGAATACAAAAGAAGATACAAAGGATTAATCGAAGCTTTAAACTTATGATTTTTAAATCAAATTTACAGGTGGGTCAAATATTATGGTTAAAGGTTAGATATCAAATAGATGTAGTATCGGATGTTGAACATCCTATGTTAATTGCAAAGATTGAAGATGATTTTATTGAAGTTATTGCAATTGATAAGACTTTTGGAAAGATGCAATGTTTATATCATGAATATAACTTCTTTATAAATTCAAAAAATCCAACTGAAGATGTAATTTATGAAGATAGTTATGCGCAACTTAACACTAAAATTACAATTGAGTTAACTGATGAATTAAAAAATAGTAGAAAAACTGAAGAAAAACTATCATCAAAAAAAGTTAAATGAATTATTAAAAGAATATAAATATTATCAAAAAAAAAAATCATATTTTAGATGAAGCAAGAATTGTATATATGACAAAAGATGAATTATTAAAATTAAATCCTGATATAAAAAATAAAATTACAAATTAGATAATTAAGAGCAAAAAGCTCTTTTATTTTGACTAAAATTAGTGTAATATATAAGCGTGGTGAAAAAATATGAAAAACAGTATTAGTAACGGGTTCCTCCCGAGGATTAGGTGCTTCAGTTATAGAGTATTTTGCAAGTAAAGGATATAATACTATTATAAATTATCATTCAAGTAAAAGGTGTGCCGAAGATTTAAAAGAATATATAGAAAATACTTATAAAGTAAAGGCTTATGTTTATAAATGTGATGTGTCAAAAAGAAGATGAAGTAAAAAAAAGATTTATTTAATAAAATAAAAAATGATATAGGTAATATTGATTGTTTAGTAAATAATGCTGGTATAAGTAAAGATAATAGTTTAGATGATAAAACAAGTAAAGAGTTTATGGAAGTAATAGAAAATAATCTACTTAGTACATTTTTAACATGTAAATATGTTAAATTAATAATGAATAAAGGTAGTATTATAAATGTTGCAAGTAATAATATCTATAACGGAAGTTATATAGAAAGTGTTGACTATGATGCATCTAAAGCTGGTATAGTAAGTTTAACTCATAATTTTGCTAAAAATTTATGCCCCAAACATTAGAGTAAATAGCATAGCACCAGGGTGGATAGATACAGATATGACAAGTAATATAGATAGTACTTTTTAAAAAATGAAGAGATAAGTAAAATATTACCGGGAAGATTTGCATGTAAAGAAGAGATAGCTGATGCTATATATTTTCTTGCAAGTAATAGTTATATAAATGATACAGTGTTAAAAATAGATGGAGGTATAAAATGAATATTGAAGATGTAAAAATGCTGAAATTGTATTAAAAGATGTATATAGTAAAATAGATGATGTATGTTTTTATAATAGTAGGAAAGTAATAAGTGCTTTTTGGAAAGAAAACGTAAATGAAGCTTGTTTTAATAGTACAACTGGATATGGCTATGGTGACTATGGAAGAGATATAATAGAAAAAGTATATGCTGATGTATTTAAATGTGAAAAAGCTTTAGTTAGAAATCAATTTATATCTGGTACACATGCTATAAGTACTGCTTTATTTGCTCTTTTAAGACCAGGTGATACGCTTTTTATCTATCACAGGTAGGCCCTATGATACATTAGATTCTGTAATTGGCTTTAATGATAATAAAAAGTAGTTTAAAATCATTTGGTATTAAGTATGAACAAATAGATTTAGAGAATGATGATTTTAATTATAAAGAAATTGAAGAGTTTTTAAATAATAACAAAGTAAAGCTTATTGAAGTTCAAAGATCTATTGGATATAGTACTAGAAAAAAGTATAAGCATTGATGCATTAAGAAAAAGTTATTAAATTAATTAAAAGTATTGGTAAAGATATAATTGTTATGATAGATAATTGTTACTCTGAATTTTAAGTATTAAAGAACCTACGGAAGTTGGTGCAGATATATGTGTTGGTTCATTAATTAAAAATTTAGGTGCTGGAATAGCAAGTAATGGTGCATATATCGTAGGTAAAGAAGACTTAGTATATTTATGTAGTGAAAGATTAAATGTTCCTGGAGAAGCAGATGAAGTTGGTCCTAGTTTAGGGGCTAATAAAAAGTTTCTTACAAGGTTTATATATGGCACCATCAGTAGTTGCAAGTAGCTTAAAAAACTGTAGTACTTGCATCATACTTACTTGAAAATTTAGGATATGATGTATCACCAAAATGGAATGAAGAAAGATGTGATATAGTTGAAACTATAAAGTTTGGAAGTAGAGAAAAAAACTAATTAAATTTGTGGAAGGTATTCAAAATGGAAGTGCTATAGATGCAAGTAGCACACCAGTACCCACAAATATGCCTGGATATGATAATGAAATAATAATGGCATCAGGTTCATTTACCCAAGGTTCATCAATTGAAATATCCTGCGATGGCCCTCTTAGAAGTCCATATATAGCTTACTTACAAGGGGACTTACTTATGAATATGGTAAAATAGCAGTTTTAAAGGCTCTTTACAACATAATAAAATAGCAAGGTAATTTACCTTACTATTTTATTATTTTTTTGTATGCATTCAACTACAGCATTACCCATAGACATTAAAAGTTCTATTGGTTGTTTTAGTTCTGTCCATTTAGTACCATCAGCAAGTAAATGAGGATCTAAAACATGTAATTGATTTAAATATAATAATATCCAATGTTGATTTTTTGCAATTTTCTTAGCATCATAATAAAATGTTGAATTTTCAGTTTTAATCATAATAGTATCTGTATCATTTTGTGGATATGAGCCTTTCATAATAGAGTCAGCCCACAAGTCAGAAACTAATTTTCTAAATGGTTTAGGTTCTTGTACTATTTTAATATTTTCAAGTTCCATTATTATTCTTAAATTATCACTACTAATATAAGTAGTATCACCAGATTTTATAGCATCAACAGTATAAAAGATGTGCTTCCATATATATTTTCCCCCTTTAATTAGCAATATTTTATCACATTTTAATAAACTTGTCAAATTTTACAAAAATTAGCAGTTATATATTGACAAGTGCTAAGCATAATATTATAATAGTATTAGCACTGATGGAAAATGAGTGCTAAAGAGAGGTAATATTATGGATGAACGTAAAAATAATCTCTTAAAAGTAATTGTTGAAACATATATTAAGACAGTAAGACCAGTCGGTTCAAAAGCTTTATGTGATATGTTTAGCTTATCTAGTGCCACTATTAGAAATGAAATGGCAGAGTTGGAGGATATGGGATACTTAGAAAAAAATCATATATCTTCAGGACGTGTTCCAAGTGAAGCTGGATATAGATATTATGTAAATAACTTAATGGAACCAGAAAAAACTTACTGGTGGTGATATGTTAAAACTACAAAAGATATTTGCTAATACAGATATAGAACTAAGTGATGCCATAAATAAATGTATGGATATAATTAGTGAAATAACCAATTATACAAGTGTAGTTCTTGGAAAAAAGTAGTGAAGATAATACACTTTTACAGATTAACATTATAGACTTAGGTAATAATCAAGTTGTAGCAGTTGTATGTACTGATAAAGGAAATGTTGAAAATAAGATGTTTACCTTATCAGGCAATATAAATGTTAAAGAAGTCATTAAAACTAGTGAAATAATTAATAAAATGCTAGTTGGTACACCAATAAATGATGTAAGTAAAAGACTAGAACTTGAAGTAAAGCCAATTATAAAAACCCAAATAAGGCAATATGAAACAGTGTATAATATCTTCTATGATGCCTTTAATGATTTTGTAAATAATAATAGTAACATTCATGTAACTGGTAAAACAAAGATCTTTGAACAGCCAGAATATAATGATGTTTCAGAACTTAAAAGACTTGCCAATAAACTAGAAGATAAATCTTTCATAGAAAAAGTAGAAGAAAATAGTGATGAAGATGAAATTAAGGTTTATATTGGTAAAGAAAATAAGTTTGATTCAAATGTAACTATTATTAGAAAAAAATATCATATTAATGGTGAAGAAGGAACCATTGCTGTAATTGGGCCAAAGAGAATGGACTATCAAAGAATTGTTGGTTTATTAGAATATATCGATGATGAAATTGATAATAGAAAGGACAAATAATGGAAGAAAAAAAGTAAAAGGAAAACAAAAGGTTAAAAATGTAAAGAAAAAAGAACCTAAAAAAAGTAGATAATACAGAAAACAAAAAATTAGCAGAAGAAAATGCTAAGTTAAATGAAAAACTTCTTAGAGTTATGGCAGAAATGCAAAATATGAAAAGAAGAAACGAAGAAGAAATTAGTAAATTATGCAAATATGATGGAGAAAAATTAATTACTAAAATATTACCAATCGTAGATAATTTCGAAAGAGCTATTAGCTTAGATGACAGAGATTTATCTGATGAAGTATCTAAATTCTTAAGTGGATTTAAGATGATATATACTAATTTAGTAAGTATATTAGAAGAATTAGAAGTAAAAGAAATAGATTGTAAAGGACTTGAATTTGATCCGAATAAGATGGAAGCAGTTCTTACAGAAAGTGATAAGAATTTACCAAGTAATGTAGTATTAGAAGTACTACAAAAGGTTATACTTATAAAGATAAAGTTATCAGAGTTGCTATGGTAAAAGTAAATGAATAATTAAGCTCAAGAAAAAATAAATGAAAGGAATGATGATATATGAGTAAAATTATAGGTATTGATTTAGGTACTACAAATTCATGTGTTGCAGTACTAGAAGGGGGAGAACCAAAGGTTATAGCTAATGCTGAAGGAAATAGAACAACTCCATCAGTAGTAGCATTTAAAGGAGAAGAAGAATTAGTAGGCGAAGTTGCAAAAAGACAAGCCGTAACTAATGTTAAAAATACTATTTCTTCAATAAAGAGAAAAATGGGTACTAGTGTAAAAAGTAGAAGCTGGTGGAAAGAAATGGACCAGAAGAAGAAATTAGTGCTAAAATACTAGGAAAACTAAAGAAAGATGCTGAAAGCTATTTAGGAGAACAGTAACTCAAGCAGTTATTACAGTTCCAGCATACTTTAATGATGCTCAAAGACAAGCTACTAAAAAATGCTGGTAAAATTGCAGGCCTAGAAGTTGAACGTATTATAAACGAACCAACTGCTGCAGCACTTGCATATGGTCTTGATAAACAAGAAAAATTACAAACTATCTTAGTATATGACTTAGGTGGTGGAACATTCGATGTATCAATTCTTGAATTAGGAGACGGTGTATTTGAAGTTAAATCAACAGCTGGTAATAACCGTCTAGGTGGAGATGACTTTGATGCTCGTGTTACTGATTATTTAGTATCAGAATTCAAGAAAGAACATGGCATTGATTTAAGTAAAGATACTATGGCAATGCAAAGAATTAAAGATGCTGCTGAAAAAGCTAAGAAAGACTTATCAAGTATGACTACAACTCAAGTATCTTACCATTCATTGCTCAAAATGATGAAGGACCAGTTCATATGGATATGACTTTAACAAGAGCTAAGTTTGAAGAGCTAATGTCGTGATTTATTTGATTCAACCCTTGAATCAGTAAGAAAAGCTTTAAAAGATGCTAATATGACTGCTAAAGATATTAATAAAGTAATCTTAGTTGGTGGTTCATCTCGTATTCCATACATTCAAGAACTTGTTAAGAAAGAACTTGGACAAGAACCTAATAAGAGTGTTAACCCAGATGAAGTAGTTGCAATGGGTGCATCTATTCAAGGTGGTGTATTAACAGGAGATGTTAATGATATCGTTTTACTTGATGTAACACCATTATCACTTGGTATTGAAACATTAGGTGGAGTTATGACTGTATTAATTCCAAGAAATACAACTATTCCAACTTCTAAATCACAAGTATTCTCAACTGCTGCTGATAATCAACCAGCTGTAGATGTACATGTACTACAAGGTGAAAGATCAATGGCTAGTGATAACAAGACACTTGGAAACTTCCAACTTACAAACTTACCTCCAGCAAGACGTGGAGTACCTCAAATTGAAGTTAAATTCGATATTGATGCAAACGGTATCGTAAATGTAACAGCTAAAGATTTAGGTACTAATAAAGAACAAAATTACAATTACATCATCAACAAATCTTTCTGATGAAGAAATTGATAAGATGATGAAAGAAGCTGAAGAAAATAAAGAAGCAGATGAAAAGAGAAAAGAAGCTGCTGAAGTAAGAAATAATGATGATAGTATTGTATTTGCAACAGAAAAAGCTCTATCTGATTTAGGTGATAAAATAACTGAAGATGATAAGAAAAATGCTGAAGAAAAACTAGAAGCAGCTAAGAAAGCTCTAGAAGGAACAGATATCGATGCTATAAAAAATACTAGCGAAGAACTTAATAAAGTTGCAATGGATTTAGCTCAAAAAGTATATGAACAAGCAGCTAAAGATAATGCAAATAATGAAAGTAATACTAATAGTGGTAGTGATGACCATGAAAAAGTTGAAGATGCCACATACGAAGAAAAATAATTAAAAATTAAAGGATAAAAGAGAGCGTCTTAACTCTCTTTTTACCCGTTTAAAGGAGAAATATGAAAAAAGATAGATTAGAAAGTATCTTAGAAGATATGCTATCAACTGGTGGTGACTTTGCAGAAATATTCATGGAAAATAAAAAGACTACAGTATTTAATTATATTGATAGTAATCTAGATGGTTATAGTGTAAACTATTCAAATGGGCTTGGACTTAGACTTGCTAAAGATAATAATGTTTATTATGCTGCCACTAACGATTTTAGTAAGAAAAGTATTAATTCTATAATAGATACTTTAAAAAGTAATATTAAAGATAAAGTAGTGTATAGTTATGTGTCTTTAAAAAGATTAAAAAATATAAAAATAATCATAAAACACATTATACAAATGATGATATTAAAGATTTATTTAATAATTTAGATAAGAAAATAAGAAGTAAAGATGGAAGAATAAATCAAGTAAATTTAACACTTCAAAATGTTAAACAAGATGTTACAATAGCTCGTGAAAATGGTTTATTTAAAAATGAAGAAAGAGAAAGAACAAGACTTTATATTATCATAAGTTTTAAAGATGGTGATAAAGCATGTAATATTTCTTATTCTTTAGGTAAAACTACTAGTCTAGATTTACTTGATGAAATAAAATTTGATGAAGTAATTAATGAACTTATTAAAGAAGGAATAGATAAACTATATGCATCACCTTGTCCAGGCGGTGAAATGCCAGTTATAATTGAAAATGGTTTTGGGGGAGTAATATTTCATGAAGCTTGTGGGCATGCTCTGGAAGCAACAAGTGTAGCGGAAGGAATATCAGTTTTAAGTCATGATTTAAATAAAAAAATAGCAAATGAAAAAGTTAGTATTATTGATGATGGAACCATATTTAACGAATGGGGAACAACTAAGATTGATGATGAAGGCAGAGAAACTAAAAGAAATGTGCTTATCGAAAACGGTGTTTTAAAAGGATATTTAATTGATGAAATAAACAATCATAAGATGAATATGAAACCAACAGGAAGTTCTAGAAGAGAAAGTTATATATATGCTCCGACTTCTAGAATGAATAATACTTATCTTGAAAAAGGAACAGATACATTTGAAGACATGATTAAAGACATTAAACTAGGACTATACGCTAAAAAAAATGGGTGGAGGAAGCGTTTCACCAGAAACCGGAGATTTTAACTTTGCTTGTGATTTAGCATATATGATAAGAGATGGAAAACTTGCTGAATGTGTTAAATCTGCTAGTTTAATTGGCAATTGTAAGGATATACTTGCAAGCGTAGAAATGGTCGGAGATAACCTAGCACTCGGTCAAGGTATGTGTGGTTCTATCAGTGGATCTGTTCCAGTTAATGTTGGAATGCCACGTATAAAGGTAAGTCACATACTCGTCGGAGGTGAAAAAAGTGAATAAATTAATTGAACTTGGTAAAAAAACATGATATTGATATTGAAATATTTAAAGAAAAGAATAATTCTACCAATATAAGTACATTAAATGATAAAGTTAAATTATTTCAAATAACTAATGTTACAAGTTATATTATTAAAGCTATAAAGAATAATAGATGTGTTAAAATAGTTACAGAAAACATTAAAAATGTTGATGAAATTATTAATACTTTAGAAGAAATATTTAATACAAGTGACAATAAAAATAGTAATAAATTATGTTCTGGTAATATCAAAAATAAAGTAAAAGATTATGAAAAGATAAATTATACTAAAGTTAAAGAAGACTTATTATCACTATATAATTTGAAAGATAAATATTCTTGCATTAAAACTATTGAAGCAGATTATTCTCACGCTGAAATTGGTAAGTTTATTACTAATAAATTAAATAATTGTGATATGGAAGATGAAACATATCTTAATTCATATGGTGTTTCAATTACAGTAGAAAAAAATAATCAAACCAGAGTACTTTACATTGCTTACTATACTAAAGAATATAACTTTAATGAATTTAAAGAATATTTACTAAAAAAGTTAGAATACTTATTAATTAAACTAGATAGTACATCAGTTGAAACAAAAAATATAAAGTTCTTCTTGCAAATAATGTAGTTGCTAGCATTTTATCTACATTTAGTGCATCATTTCAAAGTAAAGGTATATATTTAAACGAATCTGTATTATCAGATAAATTAAATAAGAAAATATTTAGTGATAAAATCACTATTATTGAAGATTCACCAAATGGAATACTTAATTCAAATTTTGATAGTGAAGGAACTTTAAAAAAAGAAACAAGTTTTAGTTGATAAAGGTATATTTGTTAAGGAAATTAATAATATTGAATATGCTATAAAATTAGAAAAAGATGCAACTGGTAATGCAAATGGAGTTAATAATTTATATATTGAAAAAAGGAAATAAAACCTTTGATGAACTAGTTACAGAACTTAACAATGGCATTATAATTGATGAAGCATATGGTTTTCATTCCGGAGTTGATAAAAAACTGGAAATATATCAGTTCAAGCTGAAGGTTTACTAGTTCAAAATGGTAAGATAACTAAAGGATTAAATATGATTATATTATCCACTAACTTTTTGAAGTATTTACAAATGTAATTGAAGTTGGTAATGATTTATCTAAATTTAGTTTAAGTGTAAGCACGCCATCACTACTTTTAGATAACATCACTATCGCTGGAAAGGAGTAAAAATGAATAAAAAAGATTATTATGAAGTCTTAGGAGTTAGTAAAACTGCTACAGATGAAGAAATAAAAAGAGCATTTAGAAAACTTGCTAAACAATATCACCCAGATATTAATAAAGAACCTGGTGCTGAAGAAAAATTTAAAGAAATTGGTGAAGCTTACGCTGTACTTTCAGATGCAAATAAAAAGACGTCAATATGATCAATTTGGTCATGCAGCTTTTTGAAAATGGTGGATCTGGCGGAGATGCTGGTTTCCAAGGTTTCAACATGGGAGATATTGACTTAGAAGATATTCTTGGTGATCTTTTTGGCGGAGGTTTCCGTGGTTTTTCAGGCTTCGGTGGTTCTTCAAGAGCATCATCACGTCCATCTAAAGGTGAAGACATTCGTGTAGTTCTAAATCTAACATTTGAAGAAGCAGCCTTCGGTTGTGAGAAAGATGTTAAATTAAACCTAACTAGTGAATGTTCAAGATGTAAAGGAAAAGGCGGATTTAACGAAACTACATGTCGTACTTGTGGTGGTGCTGGAAAAGTATTAGAACAAGCTCAAACTATTTTTGGTTATATGCAAACACAAAAAACATGTCCAGATTGTAAAGGACGTGGTAAAACTTACGAAACAATATGTGATGAATGCCATGGTAAAGGTGTCGTTGAAAAAGTTAAGACATTAACAGTAACTAGTCCTGAAGGTGTTGATGAAGGATATCAATTAAGACTTAGTGGTAAAGGAAATGCTGGTTTAAATGGAGGCCCAAATGGTGATGTGTTCCTAGAGTTTAAAATTAAAGAACATCCATTATTTGAAAGAGATGGTGCAGATATTTATCTTGAAGTACCAGTTACTATTACAGATGCCACACTTGGATGTAAAAAGGAAATACCTACACTTTACGGAAATATCATACTTGAAATTAAAGCGGGTACCCAAAATTATACAAAACTTAAAATCAAAGGTAAAAAGGCATTAAACTGCCTAATTCAATATCAAAAGGAAATATGTATGCTGTAGTAAATATAATTATTCCAACTAAACTTGATAGAAAACAAAAAGCATTGCTTCAAGATCTAGCTCAAACTGACTTAGAAGACTCACCAGAATTTAAGAATTTTAATAAATACATGAAATAAGGACTAAAAATAGTCTTTTATTTTTTTGTCAAATAATGATATAATGTAAAATATAATAAAAGTAGTGAGGTTGAAAAAAAAAAAATGAATGAAGAATTAAAAATGAAAATGAAATGGGTATAAATAATAACCCAACACCTGAAGTAGTAAATAATACTTCAGAAAACAAGGCAGAAGGTCAAACAAATAATGATACAGATGCCAATCTAAACAGTATTGGTGGTATAGGTACAGACCTACCAAAAGAAGAAACAAATAACCTGGATTTTGAAGACTTTAGAGAAAAGAAAAGTAAAAAAGGACTAGTTATAACTTTAATTATCGTATTAATTATACTTTTTTACTTAGTATCGGAAGCTTTCTATTTATTAAAAATAAATATACTGCATCAAGTTTTTAGATCAAAGTTCTAAAAATATTAATACCTTTATAAATGAAGTTTTTTGAAGGAATAACAATTAACAAAGATTATTTAGATAATATTGATAAATACGATGTAATTAGTGATTCAAATATTAAGTTAACTACTGCATCAAGTGAATTAAAAGATTTAAATAATTTAGAAATTGGTTTAAAAACTAATCAAAGCCTAAAAAACAATTATCTTGATATGGATATAAGTCTAAAACAAGACACAGGTACTTTAACAGGAACATTAGCAATTGATAATAACAAAATCTACATTGATAGTAAGGATATAATTAATAAAGTATTAACTACAAAAAGTGATGAAGATTTATTTGGAAATGTAGATGAATACACTGAAAAATTAAAATCTTATGCTAAATATGACATTGAATCTATAGCAAATAATATTGTAAAATATTTATTCGAATCTTTAAAAGAAGCAAATTTGAATACAAAATATAATGGTTTAAATGTTATTTATACATATGAAATTAATGACACAAATAAAGACAAAATCAATGATAAATTCATGAAACTAGTTAATGAAGATAAAGTATTATCTGATATCATAAATGAAAATAATGCTATAACTTTAGAAAATGTAAAAATTACTATTGAAGTTAATATGCTTAATAACACTGTAGAAAACTTCACTATTAAAAGTGATGAAAGTGAAATTAAAGGTGTAAAAATTGATAAAAACAAATATAAAATAACTAGTGATGAAGACGAATATGAAGTTGAAGTAACAAAAGAAAAAATTGTAATTAATGGAAAAGATGAAAATAATAATCCAGCTCAAGCAAAAATAGAAACATCAGATAATAAAGCAATGCTTGTTTATACTACAAATGACATGAGTTTAGATATTACAATAAACAGTGAAAAGAAAAATACATCAAATATTGAAATTAAAATAAATTCAGAAAACATCAAAACAAATGGTAATTTAACTATAACATCAGATGAAAAAAATAAAACAAGTGAAATTTCTGGAAAATTAAATTTATCATATAATGACTATAGTATTACTTTAGATATTAAAAAATAATGGCAAATATGGTAATAATCTAGTTACTAAGAAAAATTATAATAATGCCATTGATATTGAAAATGTAACTGAAGAAGATTCATTAACAATAACAACTAATTTAATGGATAAAATTAGTAAATTTAAAGCATATAATTTTATTCAAAATTTAACTGATTCTATATGGAGAAACATTTCTGATGACATAATTGAAAACACATGTCAAAATATTTGTCCAGGTGGCGAAGTACTTAGTTCTAGTACATCCAGTTGCATCTGTGCTGATGGTGAAGAAATAGAAATTTAAAGAAGCTGTAGCTTCTTTTCTTTTGACTAAAAAGTAAATATAGTGTTAAAATAAAATAGGTGTTATAAAATGAATAAAGATATGTTAGTAGTAATAAATTGGTATAATGAAAATATTGAAGAATTAAAAATGCAATTGACCGAGTAGAGGAAGTATTTAGTAATATACTTGTATGCAATAAAGGATCAAATATATTAAATTTAAGTAATATAAGAATAGTAAATGGTCATACATATGATTATTTATTTGATTTAGAAAATTATATTAAAGATAAAAATTTAGAAATAAAATCTATTGTATTTGTAGATGATATAATAAATACAACTAGAGATGATATTGCTAAATGTGGTCTAGATGCTATAGAAAATAGTACATCTATTATATTCGGAGTAAATGATGATTATAGTTTTGGAGAAAAAACAATTAATAAAGTATTTAATTCTTTATTTAATACCAATTTTAAGAGTGTTTTACCAGATATTAAGGCAATTAGTATAGATTTATTTAAAAGATTGCTAGAAGGCTTAAAAAACGAAAATAATCATAACAATTATTTAATCACTGCTATTAATGAAAACATACCAATTAAAGAAAAGAATATTAAAACTATTTGGCGAAAAAAAAAGGAAAAGAGAGTAGGGAAGCATAATTTTAAAGCTATCCCCTATCTAAAAACTCTTATACCGTATATAATTAAATCAATAATACCATATTTTATTGCATTAGTATTATTTGTAATAATATTTTATGTAAGGGATGCAAATAATGATTTAAAAAGGCATTATTGTAGCAACAACAGTTTCCGAAGTAGTGGGGATAGTTATGCATATTGCTATGAATTATAATAGTATTTACAAGAATAATTTAATATCTCGAAATGCATTATTTTTATTAAAAAAGATATTTAGAATAATATTATCATGTTTCTTTGTTTATATTCTATATAATTTACTTAATTTGAATTTATTGCTAAGTAAGCTAATAGTAGATTTTATTCTAATGATTATAATAGCTCTAATTTTTACAACTCTATCTAAAAAAAGAATAATTAAAGTCCCCCTATCAATTAATTCAAAAAAAATAGGGGGCATATTTTTTTATATACGCATATATCCTTATTATATATAAATATAAGGTTATAAACGCGTATATATCATTATTTAAATATAAATAAGGTTATAATAAAAACATTATTGTTAATAATTAAAATATTATTAATAATCAATTATAATTAATTATATATTAAAATATCAGTTTGCTTATTAAGCTTAGCATAATAAAATAGTATAATATAACTCAAAGTAATAAAATTAAAAATTTAAATTAGTTAATTATTAATTGAAAATAAATTATAAATAATATATATTATGTTAACTTAATCATCTGAAAAATATTTTATAAATATATTTTTATTAATCAATATATATTATTGTTTGACAAAAATATATTTAATATAAATGCTCTTATTTATTAATTGATTGTTTAAAAATTGCTCTAGTCATATTGATATAAATAGTAGCTAAAACAATAATCAAAATATTTAATATTTTTATTTATTATTAGAACTTCCCTTCTCTATCTAACTAATAAGCACATTAATTATTACTAAAACTGTGCCAATTAATAAGCCTAAATAAATATATTTATTTTCTTTATATTTTAATGCTTTAGGTAACATTTCTTGGATAGATAAAGTAATCATTAAACCAGCAACCACAATTAAAACTATACTAATCATAAAATCTGATACATATCTTTTTTAAAAACACAAAAGCAAGTAGTGCTCCAACTGGTTCTGATAAACCAGATAATAGTGTTGCTTTGATAGCTTTTTTTTTTCTGTTTTTAGTAGCATAATAAATTGGTACAGCAATTGATATACCTTCGGGAATATTATGAAGCATTATGGCAATTGATAGTTTAATACCTAAAGATGTATTATGATAACTACTTAAAAATGTTGCAATACCCTCAGGAAGATTATGAAGTATCAATACAATCATATTCAATATACCTAATTTATATAAATCAGCACTATGTGTTGCTTTTTTCTATTCTAGCACTTAAATATGTTATTACAATATAACTTATAATAAATGCTATAATGAGAATTAAAATGCTCTTCCCTACTCCATAAATATTTGATATTTGATAAAATGATGTTGGTATTAAATCTAAAATACTTATAGTAATCATAACTGATATAGAAAAAGCTAAACAAAAACTAATAAATTTATTTAAATTTTTATCTTGAATTTTAAAAAATATGAATATAGCCCCGATTAAGGTTGATAGACCCGCAAGTGTTGATAAAGTAAGGGGAAAGATTATATTTTGCATAAAACCACCATTAAATTGTATGTTGGTTTACTATTTTTTTTTATTATAATGTGCTTTATTACATTAATTTATCAAGATCAATTTTTCTACTTAAAAACTGTCTTTGTTCTTCGATTAATTTCTGTTCATTATAGTCAGTTAATGCTAAATATTTTTCTAAATCCATTATAAAATGTTCGTCATTCATGCATTTAACATTATTCTTAATTTGCATTACAATGCTTGCAAGTTGCATTCTCTTTCTTCCATTTGGTAAAAAGTCTTTTATGTCATAAGATACACTTTGTCTCACAAAATCACGACTAGTTTTTAAATATTCTTCTTTATTAATCTTTTCTACATTAGAGCACTCATATAAAATATAATAAACATTTTTATCAAATTTTTGCATAGTGGTTGGATCATAAACAAAATCACCAAGTTCAATCCAAGCATGTCCTGCACATTCTTTACCATATAAATATTCTAGACTTCTTATATCACCACGTACTAAAATAGCATTATCAAGAGCTAAAAACATATAAAGACTCCTGTCATAGCAAGAACCTTCGGGAAAAAAAATACATAGCATATTTTATTTGAAGTGCAACTGGTAAAGCACATATGTAAGTTCTTTCCATTCTTTTAAATATTTCTTCATCAAATAAAGAAATTTTTCCTTCGCTATAATAATACTTTAGTAATATGGATAACTTTTTAAAATAAATATCTTTTTTCAAATTTTCAAGCATTTTAATTCCCCTTAAATGGTTTATATAATAACACATTTAAATAATAAATGTCAATTAGAAAAATCAAGTAATTAACATTTACTTATAAAGCATTTTACTATTTTCTTTTGGTCATCATCATCCATATCTTCTGGATGCCACTGAAGTCCCACTATAAACTTAAACTCTGGAAAGCTTATAGCTTCAATTACTCCATCATTACTAACTCCATCAATTTTAAAATAATCTTTAGATTCAACTCTATAATTATGTCTACTATTAACTTTTATTTTATCTTTATTTAAAATATTTTTTAGAATACCATCATTTATACTTATTTCATGTACGTACTTTTCATTTGGCACATTATGATTTTCCACTTTAATAGTATTATCTATGAATGTATCAATATTTGCTAAAGCTTGCATTCCTGCACATATTCCAAGCAAAGGTTTATTAGTTTTAAATACATATTTTATTATTTTTATATCAGCGTCATTCCAAGTAATTCCACCAGGCACAATAAAACCATCACAAATATCTAAATAATATGAAATATCACTTAAATTTGGAATAATTATAGGTAATACATTATATTTTTCTAACATATTTATTAAAGAATGAGGAACTTTTTCCTGTTTTAGTCCTATATCATTAGTTATAATTCTTGTACTGATACCAATTTTTTTCAAATAAATCACTTCCTTATTTTACCACTTAAATATATGTGTAAATTATTTATTTTGTTACATAATAATAGTGGGAGGTAAAGTTAATGAGCAAAAATAAAGAAAATGCTAGAAACAAAGCAAGAAAAAATGCTAAATGTTCTAGTAAAGCTAGTGCAAGATCAAGTGCACGTAATGAAGCTCGTAATGAAAACTCTAGATAGTTTTTAGATATGCGCATGAGGATGATTACTATAATCTTCCTCTATTTTTTTTATTTTGCAGGTGAGAATATATTTCTGTAGTTTCTAAATTTTCATGTCCAAGAAGTTCTTGAATTACTCTAAGGTCTGCCCCATTATTAAGTAAATTTGTAGCAAATGAGTGTCTTAAGGTATGTGGACTAACTTCCTTTTCTATTCCCGCTTTTTTAGCTAAACTTTTAAGTATTTTAAAAACCATTTGTCTACTTATCTTAGAACCATTTTTATTTATAAAAACATAATTGCATGTATCATTTTTAATTAAAAATACTCTATATACTTCGATATATTCCTTTAAAGTTTTACTTGCAGTATCACCAAATGGTATAATTCTATCTTTTTTACCCTTTCCAGTTACTCTTATTACACATTCATCATAATCTATTTGATTAAGCTCTAAATTAGTTATTTCACTTATTCTAGCCCCAGTTGCATAAATAAGTTCAAGCATCGCCTTATTTCTATAATCAACTGGTTTAGTAAGCCTCATATTAAGAAGTTTATCTACTTCCTCACTAGTTAAATATGTAGGTAGTTTCTTTTCTAATTTTGGACTTTTAATACCATCACATGGATTATTATTAAGTTTATCCATAAAGATTAAATATCTGTAAAAAGAATTTAGAACTGTTAAATAGTGGGCCTTAGTTCGAGGCACAGCATCTATATTTAGTAAAAAACTTCTTACATCATTACTATCTAGATTTATTAGTTTTTTCTTCAAAATATCACTTATTAAAAGTAAAATTTTCCCCATAAGAGTCTATAGTATTTACAGACATTCTTCTTTCATACTTCAAATATTCTAAGAAATCTATTACATCTTTATCTTCAATTTTATCAATTATGTTACGCACAAAATGACCTTATTTCTATAAACATTGTATCATATTTAAGTAAAATGTGATATAATTATTTTTGTGATATTATGGAAATTTTAGCAGATAAATTAAGGCCTAAAAAATTAGATGATATAATTGGCCAAAGTCACCTTATTGGTGAAGGAAAAATACTTACTAATCTTGTAAAAAACAAGAAACTTTTTTCAATGATTTTCTATGGAAAACCAGGTATTGGAAAAACTAGCATTGCTACTGCTTTAGTAAATGAGCTAAATCTTCATTATAAATTTTTAAATGCTACAGTTAATAATAAAAGTGATTTTGATACAGCAATTATGGAAGCTAAAATGTATGGAGACATGGTTTTAATAATTGATGAAATTCATAGAATGAATAAAGATAAACAAGATTTACTTCTTCCATATATCGAAAATGGCACAATTATTTTAATAGGTTTAACAACATCAAATCCTTACCATAAAATTAATCCTGCGATAAGAAGTAGATGTCAAATATTTGAACTACATGAATTAGATAGTAAAGATATAAAAGTAGGCTTAAAAAAGGCTTTAAAGAACTTTGAAGATATAAAAAGTAGATGATGATACCCTAGAATATATAGCAAATTTATCTTCCGGAGATATGCGTTTTGCCTTAAATTTACTTGAAGTATCATATTATTCTGGTGATAAAACAATAACCATTGAAACAGTTAAAAAGATAAATAGTAAGCCAGTATTCTTTCATGATAAAGATGGCGATGGACATTATGATGTTATAAGTGCCCTGCAAAAATCCATTCGTGGTAGTGATGTTGATGCATCACTTCATTATCTGGCCAGATTAATTGAAGCTGAAGATTTAGATATCATATATCGCCGGCTTAGTGTTATAGCTTATGAAGATATTGGCATGGCTAATCCAGGAATTGGACCAAGAGTTATGGCAGCAATAAGTGCTGCAGAACTTGTAGGTCTTCCTGAAGCTCGCATTCCTCTTGGTGAAATTGTGGTAGAAATGGCTCTATCACCTAAAAAAAGTAATAGCTCTCACCTAGCCTTAGATGCTGCTTTAAATGACATTCATAAAGGAAATACTGGTAATGTACCTGATAATATTAAAACTAGTAGCACTACATACCTTTATCCCCATGATTATCCGAATGACTGGGTTAAACAAAATTATATGCCAAAAAACTTAATAGGTAAAAAAAATACTATATACCTAAAAAAACAATAAAGTTGAAGAAAATTTAAATAAATTACATAAAGAAATGAGGAATGAAAAATGAAAATAAGTGTAATTGGACTTGGAATGTATAGCTTAGCAATAAGTAAAATGTTAGCTAAAAAAGAAAACAATAAAATAATGATATGGACAGAAAATAATGCAAAGTATGAAGAATACAAAAAACTAAAAAAGTTGCATCAGTATATGATACTGAAATACCTAGAAATATTAAAGTTTCAAATTCATTAGAAGAAGTTCTTAAAGATGCAGAATTAATATATATTATAACAGCTAGTAAATACGTTGATATTATAACCAAAAAAATGAAAGAATTTTATAATCCAGATGTACCAATATGTATAGCATCTAAAGGTATTGAAGAATCTCGTGAAGAACTTTTATCAAATATAGTAAAAAGATAATTTAAAAACTAAAAATATAGCAGTTATATCAGGTCCTACCTTTGCAGTTGATATCATAAATAATGAACCAGTTGCATTAGCTCTTGCCTCAAAAAAAGTAATAAAGCTAAAGAATATGTATTAAATACTTTAGCTAATGATACACTTAAACTTAGACCATCTAAGGATATGATTGGCATTCAAATGTGTGGTGCAACAAAAAATGTTATTGCTATAGCATCAGGCATATTATCTGGTCTTGGCTATAGCAATTCAACACAAAGTTTCTTAATAAATGAATCACTTCATGATATTAAAGACATTATTAAAATATTTGGTGGTAAACCTAAAACAATATTATCTTTTGCAGGTGTTGGTGATTTAATGCTTACTTGTACGAGCACAAAAAGCCGTAATTTTAGTTTTGGATTCACTATTGGAAGTACTAAAGACCCAAAGAAAATAAATGAATATTTAGTAAATAATACTGTAGAAGGTCATAACACTCTTGAAGTAATATATAAAATGTTAAATAAGCGAGGAACTCCGATAGATTTAATAACCACAATATATAATATAGTTTATAACGAAGAAGACCCTAATACCCTAGCATCTTTCTTAATAACAAAAAAAAAAAAGTAATCAATTTCTGATTACTTTTTTCTATTATATAATGAGCAATTGTAAGACCTGCAGTTGATGGAACAAATATACTTGATGCAACTACTCTATCTTTACTTATAGCATCTTCTTTTGAACACACAACAGGTATTTTTTTAAATTCAAACCAAGTTTTCTAGCCTCATATCTTATTTTTTTTAGCTAAAGGATCATTACTAGTTTTATCAAGTCTAGTTATTATTACATCACCTGGATTAAGTCTTTTACCAGTACCCATTGAACTAATTAAATGTATGTTATTTTCTTCAGCATATTTCATTAAACCAAGTTTTGCTTTAACATCATCACAAGCATCTATTATAAAATCATACTTACCTAAAGAACCTATATTTTCTTCATTTAAATATAGCTTTTTACCAGTAATATTTAATTTATCATTTATACTTAACATTCTTTTTTATTGCAACTTCTACTTTAGGTTTGTCTATATCATCCAAAGTAGCTAGTATCTGTCTATTTAAATTACTAACTTGAAAGTTATCTCCATCTATAATAGTAATATTTTGTACTCCACTTCGTACTAAAGCTTCAAGACAAGTACCACCAACACCGCCAACGCCAACAAGTAAAATATTAACTCTAACTATTTTCTCTAAAGCCTCTTTACCAATTAACAATTCTAATCTCTCAAACATAAATTCCTCCAAAATAAAACCCAAAGGTGTCCTGCTTTGATAAAAACCCGCTCTCCGCGAGGTGGGCATCACATGAACTATTTTAGGATCCTTACTCACTTAATGGTTAAGTCTTCTACACCATAATTCAATTAGATTCCCTTATCATCTATCTAGTCGGTTTTATATAGACATAGACATTTACCCTTTAGGTACTTTAATTATATCAAATTAATTTTATTTTGCCAATATATCTATATCATTTTTAAGATTTATTAGATCAGTTGTGTCAACTTCTTGTATATCAGCAAATAATTCCATTGATTTAGTAACATTGTAAACCCAAGCAGGTTTTGCTATTTTAATACCACTTTCAAAAGTTGGATTATACACTCTACCTATATCTTCAATAGTAACAAGACCTTTACCAAAATATCCTTCACTAAGAAGTATAACATATTTTAACACACCATATTCAATAGTTTTATAACTAATTAAACCACCATTATACATACCACCAAAAATATTATTTTTACTTAGCATATACTTAGATGTATAACCAGATTCAACATTAGCAATACCAGCAGCAATTCCAAAATCAACATTTGCATACATATCACTAAAATACTTTAATGTCTTAACTATATAATCTTTATCCATTTGATTAGATATTCTTTTATTATTAAATAACTCTTTTTCACTTTCTTCAAGTGTAAGTAAATAATCAAGTACAATCTTATCAAAACTATCCATATTATCTAAATAATTTAATTCTTCATAATTATTTTCTAATTTATTTCTTAAAATCTCTTCATCTATTAAAAAGGTATTAGCTAAAAATTTAATTGTATCACCTTTTTCATTTAATGATAGTTCTGTTTTTTCTTCCATAGTTATTTCTTTTTTACTATCTAAAGCAACTTTTGGATTAGTATTATACTCTACTTCTAGATTTTTTGTATCAGTTGGCATAAGTAATATTACTACTCCAATTAATACCCCAATAAAAATTAATATTTTCTTTCTATTGGTCTGCACATATTCTTTCATATATTTAAATACTCTCCTTTTAAATAATACGCTATACATTATATCATAAATTACTCTAAAATGCAAATTTTGTATAGAAAAAGCCACACTTGCATGCAGCTAATATCTATATATTAAGCAAAATATTCAGCATCTTGCATATTTAATTCGCCAGTTTCTAGCTTAAAATCATCATCTTGTTTCTCATCATTTCTTATACTTCTATTACCTAGAGTAACATTATTTCCATCTTCCATTTTCCAACATCCACTTACATCACAATTACTACTATAAGGCATTGGATTTGGCATTTCAAGTTTAACTATCATAGGTATTTTAAAGGCTGAACCAAAGCATACACACATACCAGGTTGCAGTATTTTTTGTTTATCCAAAATATCTTGACTAATATTTGGAAGCATTTCTCCGATATATTTAATATCAAGTGGATGTGTCATTTTAAAGATAAGGAAATTATTGCATTGAGCTATAACAGTATCACTTATTTCTACAGGTCTTTGACTTATTATATCAAGAATAACACCATATTTACGTCCTTCTTTAGCAATTCTATCAAAAATATTATAGCCTAGTAAGAATGTATCATTATCTTTTTGAATATATCTATGAGCTTCTTCTAAGAATAAATGAAATGGCATAGATGCTCTTTTTTACTAGCTTTAGAAAAGTCAAATAACATCTTAGAAAATATCTTAACAATTACTTTAGCATATATATCATCAACATCTTCAAGATTTATATTTATTATTTGAGCTTTCTTTCCATCATTATCTATTAAACTTTCTACAAACTCATTAATTGGCATATATTCATTTGTAAAAAATGTTCCAGTTTTACTATTAATAATAGCATTAAGTCTAACGCGAAGTATTACAGCATCATCATGCAAGTTTTGATTATGTTGAAACCCTTCACTAATTAAAGTAAATTCCATAGCTTTGGCAAAATCTTTAAGACCATAACTTGCTTCTTCCGGAGCTTTAATACTATCAAGTTCTTCATTTATTTTACTTAGAATATAATTAGTTATTAAAACTGATTCTCCAAAATTACCATTGGAATCTATTTCAAAACATTCACTTAATGTTCTCGTATAACCAAGACCAGGAATAACACTATCAAAGTTAAATTCTTTAGTATTACATACTTCAAGTATTGTAAATATTTCATTTTTTCTTACTAGATATTGTTTCATTACTAAATAAAACAGCAAGTAAAGCTTTAGCTATTAAATGATTTTTATAGTTATTGGCTTCATCGCTATTAGTTGCAAATATTTTAGCTAACTTAATAGTATTTTCGATAATTGGTAGTTGAGCATGTTTATCTGCTTGAAGCAAAAGTGCCATATCATCAAGTGTTAATAAACTAACAGGTATTTGTAATAATTTATCTGTTATATCAACTGGATTACTTGTAATAAATTTATATGAATAATTATTATTAATTTCATTTAATTTACCAAAAGCATTCTTATATTCTCCGAAAGCATCAAATATAAATATATTAGCATTATATTGAACTTGAAACATACTAGAAAATAAATTTTGAACTATTCTAGCAACTCCACATGACTTACCAGAACCACTATTACCAAATATAGCTAGATGATTAGAAAATAAATTATTGATGCTAGGATGAATGTTAAAACCTTTATAGATGGCACTTTCACCTAGAATGAAACTAGATGCACTATAAGTGCCAACAAGTTCAGTTAACTCTTCTTTATTAATCATTCTTATTTTTTTAGAGTTTAATAAAGGTTTTCTAAGTACCCCATTAACATATTTACCATTAATATATTCACCTAAAAATCTTATTTTAATTATATTTTCATTTAATTCTTCAACTTCACCAAGTATAGTACCTTTACTATCTTCAAATATAACATTGACATTCATTAAATCAGCACTATTAGCATCTTTAATTAAGTTTTCTACATGAGCTTCTGACTCACCAATATAAAGAATTTTACCAAACATATATCACACATCCCTTTAATATATCTAAATTATATCACACAAAGAAAAAATGTGAAACATTTTTAACTAATTATTTCTATTTTGTTTCACATTTATTTTTCATTAAAAACTTGACTAGTTACTTTTAACTCATTTAGAGTACCTTTTTGTATAGGTATAAAATACATAAGATATTTACTACTATTTTTAATTTTCTTTATTTACATCATATATTATTTTAACACCATCATCATTTATTTCTAAATTAATATTCTTAATTTCTAGACTATCTTTATATTTAATAAAATCTACTATATAATCATTATTTTCAAAACTATTATTAGTAAGTAATGTAAATTCACTAGTGCCATATTCATTCATAAGTTTAGTATAAGCATCATAACTGGTAAGTAATTTACTTTCATTTTTAGATTTAGATACTACAATACCTTGAGCTACAGCTTTAGGTTTAGTAAAATACCCAGCAGCACTCATACCAAGTAACATAGAAACAGCTGCAACGACAATAACTAATACACCAATTAATATTTTCTTTTTCATAATTATTTCTCCTTTGTATTATATATAATTTATCACGAATTATTGAAATATAAAAGTAATTAGGATGTTTTTTATAAATTGCCACCGTACCGGGTTGTGTTTACTTAAAAATCCGTAGTTTCATATTTCAAACAAATATAATCTTTTTTTATATATTACACCCATTTTTATTAATATTATGTAGCGTACAAAAAATTGCACATCTTGTATAATTCATTTTACTTAATTTATTCTTATCGGATCACTTGATATACCAGTTCCATCAACATAATTAACTGTAGAGTTGAGATAAAATACTGGTCTTGCATAACCAAATTTAAAAGTTATATATCCGCTAGCACCCTCAGCATTACCAGATTCATTAATTACCCAAGCTATATATTTACTTCCCATAGCATCATAAATATTTAACGTCCAATCATTTTCATTTGAAGACATCCAACTACTAAAGTTGCTTAAGCTAGATGAACTAGTAGTCCAAGTATCAGGAATAAGAGTATAAAGATAATCACTAACTGTTATTAACCCTATTTTAGCAGAACTATATGTTTGACTTATTTCGGCAGTATATGCATTTTTTAGCTGTATAAGAGGAATCATTAAGTACTCCAACATTCCACGTTACATCAACTATTTTATTTTTTATTTCAGATAAATATGTATTTAAATATGTAGAATTTAACGTAGTATTCAAAGATGAATCAGCCCATGTACCAGTATCTTTCGAATGCCATGCAATGGTCGAACCATAACTACTAGCTTTTATCACTTTTGTATTACCATTAAATACTCCAATTATACGAAATAAATTATCATCTGGACAAGTTGCATCACTGCTATTAATACATATATAGTTTTTTACTCCACTCTCATCACCAGAATACCTGTATGAATTATCTCCTGCTCCATTTGTTAGGCTTGCATCATGATAATAAATACCATTTTCTCCTTGAGTACCTGTATATAATGATTTTACATATTCAGCTAAAGAAACAAATTTATCAAAATAAACATAACACTTATCTGATTTATTACCACTCATAAGTACTTTTTATTTTCATTATCCCATGATAACTCACTACCATTTTCACATTTAGATAAATTTGCATTAAATACATAGCCTTCTGTTGGCCATTCACTTCTTGTAGTCATTTCATAATTACCTGAACCTGCTGCTGTTTCAAGCATCATTGCTATACCACTAGATGATGGTTTTATTTTATTATTTTCATAAACTACAGTATCTTTTTTATAATCTTTAAATAAATAAAAACTAAAACTTCCCACTAATATAATACCTAGTACTACTAATAACTTAATATATCTTTTCATATATAACCATCCTTTGCAAATATTTTATTCTCAAATATATTTTACTACAAAAAAAAAGTAATATGTAAATAGAACATAACTTAAATTTCTAACGAAATTCAAGTATCTATGTTACCTCGCGGTAACACTTTTCTGTTTCACAGAAACCTTAGGTTTCTCCACAGACCAACTTCGGATGGTCGCCACCCTACTATTTTTATCTTTTTTGTTCTTATTTATATTATACTTTCTTTCATATATATTTTTAATCCTTCAAACATTATATTTACACTTGCGTTTATATCTCTATCATGTTCAAATCCACATTTTGGACATATCCATTTTCTTACACTTAAATCCTTTACTTCTTCATTTTTATAATCACATCTATTACAACATTGACTACTTGGAAAATATTTATTTATATTAATTACTTTTTTACCTAACCAATCTGCTTTATATTTTAATACGCTAAGGAAATCCCCGATTGGTACTTTATTTAAGTGTTTGGCTATGCTGTGAACTTGATACATACTTTTGACATCTAGTGTTTCTACTGCTACAATGTCACTTTCTTTTAATATTTTATTTGCAAGTTTAAATATCATATGTTTTCTGGCATTTCTAATTTTTAAATATAATCTTTGTATTTTTTAACTTTAGTTTATATCTATTCTTACTTCCTGGTCTACATCTAGCTAAGCCTTTTTTGTAATCCTTTTAATCTTCTTCTCATTTATCTTTACTTCATTTTTTAGTTTTTCTCTCCATTTGATGTTACTATAAAATCTTTGATGCCTAAATCTAACCCAATAACTGATGTTGGATTTATGATTGGTTTAATAAATGGCACTTCAACAAGGACACTTACAAAATACTTGTTAGCATCTTTACTAATTGTTGCTGATTTTATCTTTCCTACCATTTCTTTAGTTGTTCTATATCCACGAAACTTTACTTCTTTTAATTTTGGCAAAGTTATTATTCTTTTATTAAAATCTATTCTGATAGTTTCATACTTTTTATTTTTATAAGTACTTAATGTATTATTAGTTCTAAAACTTTCATGTACACCTTTTACCCTAAATTTTGGATAACCCTTACCATGAAAAAAAAATCCTTTGAAATGCATTATCCAAATTATATACTGATGCTTGCAAAGCACATGAATCTATTTCTCTTAGCCATTCTTTTTTCTCTTTTTAAATCTGTTAGTTTTTTTTTAGCTGTTCATAAACATGCACTTTTGTTTTACTTTCTTCATATTTATTTTTTCTTTCTGCAAGAAAATTATTATAAATATATCTAGTACATCCAAAAGTTTTTTCAATTAATTCTCTTTGTAAATCAGTAAGATAAATTCTTAATTTATATGCCTTATAAGTATTCATTAAGCAATCCCCCTTAGATAATATAATTATACCATATGTTTGGCCACATATCAAGATTTTAATTTTATAAAAATTGGATGACTTTCCTATTATATAAAAAAACAAGCTAGTGTTAATTATCTAGCTTATCTTTTAATATTTCTTTTTGTAATCGTAGGATTAGCTTTGCCTTTAGTTTCTTTCATAACTTGACCTACGAAATAATCAAATAAATTAGTTTTACCTGATTTATAAGCATTTGCTTGATTAATATTATTACTTATAATATTATCTATAATATTATTTAAAGTATTAATATCACTTATTTGACTATTTTCTTTACTAATAAAGTTTTTAGGTTCTTTATGTTCTTCCAAAGCTTTATTAAATACTTCTTTTAGCTTGTTTAGAAGAAATAGTGCCTTTATCAAGTTCAGAAATTATTTGATTTAAATATTCTGAGTTAAATAGAAATCTTGAAGTGCAATTTCATATTTATTTAAATAAGCAATTATTTGCACTATTAACCAATTAGCAGCTTGTTTTTTATCCATACCTAAACTAATACATTCTTCAAAATAATCAGCATATTCTTTATTCTTTAATAATAATATTTGCATCATATAAACTTAAACCATATTCATTTATATATTTATTTTTTCTTTCTCTAGGAAGCATTGGAATATCTTTTCTTATTTCGTCAAGCCACTTCTTATCAATTTTATACTTAGGAATATTTGGTTCAACAAAATATTTATAATCTATTGCATCAACTTTACTACGCATATGAATAGTAGTACCAGTTTCTTCATCAAATCTTCTTGTTTCTTGAACTACTTCATCATATCTTCCAGCATCTTTAAGTTCACTTTGTCTTTTTACTTCATAAATAATTGCATCATAAACATTTCCAAAAGAATTAACATTTTTAACTTCAACTTTAGTACCAAGTTCAGTAGCATCAGGATCCATAATAGAAACATTAACATCACATCTAATTTGTCCTTTTTTAGTGTCAGCTTCAGAAACACCACAATATTGATAAATTCTACGCATTGTTTCTAAAAATGCAACAGCTTCTTCCGCAGAACTTAAACAAGGTTCAGTAACAAGCTCCAAAAGTGGAACCCTGCTCTATTATAATCTATTAATGATGTATCATAATAGTGGTCTAAACTAGCAGCATCTTCTTCAAGATGAATATCATGAATAAGTACATTTTTTCATAATCATCACATTCAATTATAATATTGCCATCTACACCAACAGGATCATGCATTTGAGTAATTTGAAAGCCTTTAGGTAAATCTGGATAATAATAATTCTTGCGGTCAAAAATACATATATTCAGGTTGTTTACAATTCAAAACCATACTCATAAGCAAAGCTTTTCTAACACATTCTTTATTTACAACAGGAAGTGTTCCTGGAAAAGCCATATCAACTGGTCTAACGTTTGCATTAGCAAGTTCATTATATGAGTTTTCTGCACTTGAGAACACTTTTGAATTACTCTTAAGTTCGCAGTGCATTTCTAGTCCAACTACAACTTTATATTTCATTTTTACCTCCAGCTATCATACCTTTATAATTCATTTTGCTTTCTAAAGCATAAGCAATATTTAAAACATTCGCATCATCAAAACAATTACCTGTAATATTAACACCAACTGGTAAGTTATCTATAATACCATTTGGAATTGTAATTGATGGGAAACCACCAAAGTTACCAATTTGTAAATGTTCTTCTAAAATAGTAGTATCACTCTTTTCAAGTTCATCTTTAGAGCCATCTATATAAGGAGCAACCCCAGTTGAAACAGGCAATACCACTGCATCATATTCTTTAAACAGTTCTTTAAATTTATCTACAATAAGTCTTCTTACTCTAGCAGCATTTAAGAAATATTTTTCTTGATTTTCTTTTTGAAGTACATAAGAACCTATTACAAATCTTCTTTTAATAAGTGGTGAAAACCCTTTTCGTACGATGATCCTTCATCATATCCATAACATGATCTCCTTCACCACGAGGTCCAAAGATAATACCAGTTAAATTAGACATGTTACTTGTAGCTTCTGCACAAGAAATACAAACATAAACGCTTGCTACAGCTTCAAGTAGAGTTTTATCAATTGATACTTCATGAACTTCAATCCCTAAATCTTTTAAATAATCTAAAGTTTTATAATAATTATTTAAATGTTCTTTTAATTCATTAGATGCATCTGGGTAATTACTTAAATCAGTTATTTCTTTTTATATAAAATATCTTTTTACCTTTTACATCACCATTCAAACTATCATAAAGATGAATATTACTTGAATCCCAACTAGTTTGGTCATTTTTATCAATACCCTTCATGGCATCAACTACAATTGCTGCATCTTCAACACTTCTAGTTAAAACACCACAAGTATCTAAACTTGAAGCAAAAGGAAATAATCCATATCTAGAAATCATTCCATAAGTAGGTTTATACCCAACAATACCACAAAATGCAGCAGGCTTACGAATTGAATCACCAGTATCACTACCTAAAGCATAAGGATATACTCCAGCAGCAACTGCAGCAGCACTACCGCTTGAAGAACCAGCACACATTCTTTTAGTATCCCATGGATTACGAATAACTCCAGTATGAGCTGTTGTACCAGTACCACCCATTCCAAATTCATCTAAAGCTGTTTTATTAACCCCAACAGCACCATGTTTTTTAAATTAGCAACTGCAGTAGCATCAAAAAATGGTACATAATCTTTTTAAAGTATTAGATGAACCAGTTGATAATATATCTTTAGTTGAATAATTATCTTTAATACCATAAGGAATACCAGAAAGCAAATCTTCAGTAACAGGCATTTCCTTAACATCATCCATGATAGTTACAAAAGCATTACACTTTTCATTCAATTCATGTGATTTTTTTCAAAGATTCATTAATTAAATCTCTACTAGTAATTTCACCATTTTTAAGCATTTCATGTAATTTTACAATACCAAATTCTGTCATTATCCCACCACCTTTGGAACTTCAATTTCACGTCCATCATATCTATCACAATTCTTAAGTAAATCTTCGATAGGTACACTTTCTTCTTTAACATCTTCTCTTAATGTATAAGTAAAATCATCTAATGCATGAGTCATAGGTTCTATCTTTTCTATATCAGGAAAATCTGCTATAACATCCATTTGTTTTTCAATAATATCAAACTCTTTTAAAAACTAATTCATTTTCTTCATCAGTTAAGCCAATAAGTAACTTATCAGCATAATCATTTACCATTTCTTTTGTAAATTTACTCATTTTTCATCATCCTTCTCTATTTTTATTCCTAATTCTTTCAATTGTTTTAAAGAAACAGCACTTGGTGCCTCACTCATTAAATCTTGAGCACTTTGAGTTTTAGGAAATGCAATAACATCTTTAATATCATCAGTATCAGAAAGTACCATTACAAGTCTTTCAACACCTGGAGCAATTCCAGCATGAGGTGGAACTCCATATTTAAAAGCTTCTAGCATAAAACCAAATCTTTTTTCAGCTTCTTCATCACTTATTCCTAAAGCTTTAAATACCTTAGCTAAATCATCTTTTTTATGATTTCTAACTCCCCCACTGGCAAGTTCATAACCATTAACAACTAAATCATAACTTCTTGAAATACATTTTTCAGGTTCATTAATCGTATTTATATCTTTTATCATTGTAAATGGATTATGTTCAGCTTTCCATCTTTTTTCAGTTTCGCTATATTCAAAGAATGGAAAATCTGTAATCCAAACAAAATTTAATTTATCTTTTGGTATTATATCTAAAGTTTTAGCAATTTTTATTCTAAGAGCACCTAAAGCAGCATAAACAACTTTTGGTTTATCGGCAACAATTAATATTAAATCATTATTTTTAACATCATAAGTATTTTTAATTTCTTCTAGCTTTTCATCTTCTAAGTTCTTAGCAATAACACCATTAAATTGATCGTTATCATATTTAAGCCAAGCCATTCCTTTAGCACCATATATTCTAGTAAAATCAATTAAATGATCAATATCAGTTCTTGAATACTTATCACCATTATTTCTAACTATTAAACATTTAGCAATTCCACCATTTTCAATATTTTGTCTAAAGACATTCATTCTTGTATTCTTTAAAATCTCAGTTAAATCTAAAAGTTTCATATCAAATCTTGTATCAGGCTTATCAGAACCATAATTTTCCATAGCATCTTGATATGTCATTCTTGAAAGTCATCAAGTTCAATATTTTTAGTATCTTTAACTATTTTCTTAATCATACCTTCACAAACATTCCAAACATCTTCTTCCTGAGCAAAAGACATTTCTAAATCTATTTGTGTAAATTCCGGTTGGCGATCAGCCCTCAAATCTTCATCTCTGAAACATTTTGCGATTTGATAATATTTTTCAAAACCACTAACCATTAGTAATTGTTTAAATATTTGTGGTGACTGAGGAAGTGCATAAAAAGAACCTTTATTAATCCTTGATGGAACAAGATAATCTCTAGCACCTTCTGGTGTACTTTTACAAAGTATTGGTGTTTCAATTTCTAAAAAGTCTAAATTATTTAAATACTCTCTAGCACTTTTTATTATTTTATGTCTTAAAATAATATTATTCTTAAGATTTTCTCTTCTTAAATCAAGATAACGATATTTAAGACCAACACTTTCATTTACATCTTCATCATCATATACATTAAATGGTAAAGCATCACTAGTACTTAAAATTTCTAAATCACTTGCCATTAATTCAATTTTTCCTGTAGCAATCTTAGGATTTATCATTTCTTCATCTCTTAAAATAATCTTACCTGTAACTTTAATACAATATTCATTTTTTAAAGATTCAGCAATTTCAAATTCTTGCTTTAAAAATCCTCTATTAAATACTACTTGTATAATACCAGAACGATCTCTTAAATCAACGAATATGACACCGCCCATATCTCTTCTTTTATTAACCCAACCAAATAAAGATACTTCCTTATCTAAATCTTTTTCAGTAAAATCATTATTGTTAAATTTTTTCATATTTCTTCACCCTTCTTTAATAAAAAAAGAGTCTAGCTTTGTAAGGGCGAGAATCCGCGGTGCCACCTTACTTTTCTAGACTCAATTTATTTTTATCACATTTACTGCGTTTTATGTTATTTGAAAAATTGTTCTTCATCTAAATATTCACAAGGCATTTACACCAGCTAGCCCTCTCTTCTGTTTCAAAATAGATTACTCATTTTTCCATAAAAATTCGATATGTACTAATTTTACTCTAAAATCATATCTTTGTCAACACTAAATTTGGGCAAGTATTTCTTTTTAACCTATCATGAAATTCTATTATTGTGCCATTATTAAATATATAATAATCAGCATAAGCTATCGGACCAGCCTTATCTATATTTTCTATTTCTGAAACATCTCTTTTAATTGCATCTTCCTTATTAAATGGCCTTTCTATTCTTTCACTAAGTCTTTGATAACGAAGTTTTTTATCTGCTACAATAGCTATAGTTGTCATATCAAACTCATTTTGTAAAATCTTAAGTTCATCCCAAGAATAAAGTCCATCTAAAACAACATTATTTTTTCTTTAGCAAGTTCCTTTATTCTAGGTAGAAGCACCATAGCATAAGCTCCCATACCAAGCTCACTTCTTAACTTTTCCCTCATCATCTTTTTCATTATCCGGAGTAACTTCAAAACCTTCTTCTTTAAGTTTTTCCATTGTAACTCCCCCAAAATAAACTTTTTTATATCCTATTTCTTCTAAATAGCCACTAGCAATAGATTTACCACTACCGCACATGCCAACAATTGCAATTATTTTTCCCATAAGCACCTCTAAAATTCACATGAACCTGGAGTTCTTGGATAAGGAATAACATCACGAATATTTTCAATACCAGTTAAGTACATAATAAGTCTTTCAAATCCCATCCCAAACCCTGAGTGAATGCATCCGCCATAACGTCTTAAATTTAAATACCAATCTATAGTATCTTTATCAGCTCCAAGTTCTTCCATACGAGCTAGTAAAACATCTAATTTTTCTTCTCTTTGAGAACCACCGATAAGTTCACCAGCTCCAGGAACTTCCAAATCAACTGCAGCTACTGTTTTACCATCTTCATTAAGTTTCATGTAATATGCTTTAATTCCAGCTGGCCAATTTTTAACAAATACTGGAACATTAAAATGATTTGTTAACCATCTTTCGTGTTCTTTAGCTATATCATCATCATAATCCGGAGTAAATTCCCATTCTTCACCACTATTTTTAAGTAAATTAATTACATCTTTATGGTCAATTCTAACAAAACTACTATTAACTACTTTTTCTAATTTTTCTTTTAATCCTTTTTCAACAAATTTATCAAAAAATACAATTTCATCTGGACAATTTTCTAAAACATACTTAACAATATATTTTAAGAAATCTTCTTCAACATCCATCAAATCTTCTAAATCTGCAAAAGCAATTTCTGGTTCAATCATCCAAAACTCATTCGCATGTGTTTTAGTATTTGAGTTTTCTGTTCTAAATGTTGGTCCAAAAGTATAAATTTTACTAAATGCTAAAGCAAAAGTTTCCCCATGAAGTTGTCCAGACCCAGTAATAAAAGTCTTTTTATTAAATAAATCTTTACTAAAATCAACTTTTCCATCTCTTTTTTAGGTAAATTATCAAAATCAAAAGTAGTTACCTTAAACATTTGGTCAGAACCTTCACAATCCGCAGTTGTTAAAAGTGGTGTATGAACATAAATATAGTTTCTATCTTGAAAATATTTATGAATAGCATATGCAGCAACACTTCTAACTCTAAATACTGCTTGGAATGTATTAGCTCTTGGTCTAAGATATGCAATACTTCTTAAAAAATTCCATGCTATGTTTTTTAGGTTGTAAAGGATAGTCTTCTGGACAGTCACCTAAAAGTTCAATAGTTTTTGCTTTTAGTTCGTATGCTTGACCACTACCCTCAGATTTTACATAATCGCCAACTACTTTAATACTTGAGCCATTATGAAGTTTCACAATTTTTTCAAAGTCATTTAAATCTTTAGTATAAACAACTTGTAAATGTTTAAAACTAGTACCATCAGAAAAATCAATAAAACCAAATTCTTTTTTGAGGTCTATGATTTCTAATCCAACCACTAATTTCAATTTCTTTATTAATATACCTACTTTCTTCTTTTTTGTAATTCTTTTAATGTCATCTTAATTTTCCTTCCTTTTCTGGAGTTTCTCCATTTAAATAATCATCTATATATTTTCTTTCTTCCTCAGCATATATTTTATCAGTAAAATCTTCATGAGTCTTACAAACAACATCTTCTAATGCCAAAATAAACTTATTTCTTAAAATATAATATTTTTCCTTATAAGTAATTTCAAAATTTCTTGCAGTAACTCGTACATAATTTGCAAACTTTTTCAAAATCTCCATCAGTTAAAGCCTTCAAAAAATACTTATAAACACGATTACTTCCCATTGAATTTATAAATAATGCATCAATAACTTCATTTCCATATTTTTTTATTAAATTCATAAAATTTAAATATTCCATACTTTCTTTTGGAAATAAATTTATCATTTCAAACCAATTTACTAATAAATTTTCTAGACAGCTACCAGTTATCCCCTCTTCAAAATTTCTCTTAAATCTATTTACATTTTCCGTAAAGAATAATTCTTTATAAGAGTTTACTTTATTAAGTAAATTTGTAAGGGAACCAGTACTACTATCAATAATTTTTTATTAATTCCCAAAATATAATCTTTTTAAAGTCCCTTTATCAACTGCTAAAAATATTTTTGTACTATTTTGCTTCTTAGAATAAAGATAACTACAAGCTAAAAAGAGCATCCTCATAGTATTCATCTACAAATTTTATTATCTCATCGCTTGCTTCAATACTATAAGTTAAATTATTATTATAAAATATCCAATTTAATAATATACTTTTTTCATACTCCATACATACACCTTAAATATTACCTAAAAGATAATCAGTTATTTCTGCTTCATCTATTTTTATTTCTTCTTCTAAATGATTATCTCTTATACTAACTATGCCTTTTTTAAGTCTTCTTCATGAAGAATAACATTAAATTTACTATTATATTCGCCATTTATTAATGTATTTATATTATTAAGTCTTAAATCTTGAGCTATCTTTAAGGCATGATAAGATTCTTCCTCACTATTTCCTATAATATTTACATCAATTACCCTATTTAAAGCATCCTTATTTATATTATTCATAAGTACACTTAGCAATTTTTAATATCTACTTTAAAACTATTAAGAGAACCAGTGCCTATTATTTCATCATCATAAATATAATTCCATTTTAGTTTATCACTATCAATATTACTTAAATATTCAATATCAAGAATATCTAATAAATTACAAAGTTCATCGTTCTTATTTATAGATAGTTCTACGTCTTCAAGTCCAAGTCTTTTAAATAGATAATAACCTAAACTAATAAGTTCTGCTTTTTCTAATATACTATCACACTCATTAAACACATTTATGTTTTCTAGATTATTAGTGTAATATTTTTTTACTTATGTTTTTCCCAATTACATAGTCATATCCATAATTATCCATGACTTGATCAATTACTTCCATCATATAATTATATAATCTTGCTTCATCTTTACTTAAACTTATCACTCATATCAGTCCTTTCAATATTTCTTAGTTTATCACATTTAAAAAGGAAATAGAATACTATTTCCATAAATTTATTCAAATTTTAACTTCATTACCCAAAATAACTACTTCTCTTCATTCTCCTTTAGCCAAACCATAAAATCATCTAATAAATCATAATCTGTATCCTTATATTTTTCATATATAAGTTTCAACATTTCTATAACTGTCAAATCTTTATCTTTATAAGTTACAACTCGAATTAGTCTAGACTTAACATATCTATTTCTAATTGTATGCATGTTCCAGCTTTCCATATTATTATTTGTGGTATCACTATAAGAGCCATACATTTCCTTCATAAGTAAATACTCTATAGAATTAGTATCTTTATTTAATCTCATTTTCACTTCATCATAATCATTTTTGTCATAATCATATCCATTAGTTAAATTAAGATCCAAATAAACATTCTCTAGCATATCATGATAATATTTAGTAAATAAAGCATTCTTTTTCGTTTCATCATTTTTATACTCTTTAGATAAAAAATTTTTGAATCCAGGCATGAAGTTTACCACTATAATCATCACCATCATATTTTTTTCTAAGATTACATTCTCCGTACATTCTATTCATCATCCACTTAAGCCAAACATCTTGTACTTTTAAAATGCCACTAGCACCAATTGAAAAGAAAATCTTTTCTGTTTCTTCAATCATCGAAGAATTTTCTCCGATCTTAGGAAGTAAATTGTTTAAAGCTATTCTATCAATATTATTTTTATTTGTAAAATGAAAATATGCTTTACCTAAGTTTATCTTACTAATATCAACCCTTCTTAACATAATGATTGCCTTCTAATTATCTATTTTAATGTGTGCTTCTTTAAGTTGAATTGGGAAAGCTTCACTAGGACAACCCATCATTGCATCTGCACCATTTGCACCGATTGGGAATGGTACTATTTCTCTGATATTTTCTTCATTTTTAAGAAGCATTATAATTCTATCTATTCCAGGTGCCATTCCAGCATGAGGTGGTGCCCCATATTTAAATGCTTCATATAGACTTGGAAATTTAGACTTAACTACGTCTTCATCATAACCTACAAGTTCAAAAGCTTTCTTTAGCACTTCTGGTGAATGATTTCTAACTCCACCACTAGCCATTTCATAACCATTACAAACAAAGTCATATTGATATGCTTCAATTTCAAATGGATTTTTATTATTTAAAGCATCTAAGCCACCTTTTGGCATACTAAACGGATTATGAGAAAATTCAATAGCTCCGGTTTCTTCATTTTCTTCATAGAAAGGAAAATCATTAATAATACAGAACTCATATTTGTTTTTATCAATTAAATTAAGTTCATTTCCAAGTTTAGTACGTAGGTTTCCCATTATTCTTGCACATCTTTTAGGATCTGCTACAATAAATACGGCATCATTTTCTTTTAAGTTAAGTCTTTCTATAAGTTCTTTCTTAACATCATCATTCATAAATTTAGCAAGTGATGATTTTAATTCTAACCCTTCACTAACTTTTTAATATAACCTAAATTACCATGAATACCTTTAACATATTCTTCAATAGATTTAAACCAAGAATTAGATTTTTCTAAGTTTTTTACTTTAATACATCTAACAACAGTATTTTTAAATGGAGCAAAATCAGTTTTTTTCCATAATATCAGTTATATCTTCAATGATAAGTGGGTTTCTTAAATCTGGTTTATCGCTACCATATTTAAGTATTGCATCTTTAAATTTAATTCTTCTAAAAGGTGGTTTACTTACCTCTAAATCACTAAATTTAGTAAATACATCATAAAATACTTTTTCACCAACTTTATAAACATCTTCATCAGTTGCAAAAACTCATTTCAAAGTCAAGTTGATAAAATTCTCCATATAATCTATCACTTCTTGGATCTTCATCTCTAAAACATGGTGCTATTTGAAAATATTTATTAAACCCAGAAACCATTAATAATTGTTTAAATATTTGTGGTGACTGAGGTAGTGCATAAAACTTACCAGCAAATTTTCTTGATGGTATAATAAAATCTCTGGCTCCTTCTGGACTTGTCGCAGTTATAATCGGAGTTTGAACTTCCAAAAAATCCAAATCTTTCATTGTACTTCTGATAAAATCAATAACTTTACTTCTAAAAACAATATTATCATGTACTTCTTTATTTCTTAAATCTAAATAACGATATTTAAGTCTTGTATCTTCATTAGATTCTTTTGATTTATTAATTTCAAATGGAAGTACATTAGTGCAATCCCCAAGAACTTCTAAAGTTTTAACTCTAACTTCTACTTCACCAGTTTTCATATTCTTATTAACCATATCTGGTGTTCTTGCTTCAACAAGTCCTGTAATTGTAACTGTTGCTTCTTTATGTACATCTTTTAAATAAATCTCCATCTTCACTAATAAGTTGTACTATACCGGTTTCATCTCTTAAAGTAACAAATATCAAATTACCTAAGTTTCTTATACTATTAACCCAACCAGCTAATTTAATTTCTTTTGCCAATATATGAAGAATCAACTTCTCCACAATAAATATCTCTATACATATTTCCTTTCATAATATCCTCCTTAATATGTAAAAAGCTCTATAAATTAATATAGCTTAAGGACGAATAATAATCCGCGGTGCCACCTTAATTCATAGAACTCTATGCATCTTAATTTTATCTGCTATATCGGGCATACCCGTTTACTTTTAAGACACTATCTTCATTAATATCCATTTACTAACTTTCACCAAACATTAGCTCTCTATAAAACTTTTATTAATTACTGGTTTGCCAATAAATTTATAACTAAACTATACTACTTTTTTATATGTTTGTCTAGTTATTTTATAATATTTTCTTTATTTTTAAATATGACATACTTTTGTAAAAAATAATTAACTATAAATATTACTCCATCCACTAATGCTTTTATAAATGTTGCATTATAATGAATATACTTATATATTTTTGTAACTAAAGTTCCAGATATGGTAATATTAACTATAACTAAAACAAAGTATTCTATAAAAGCTTTAAAGTTTTTCTTAACAGTATTTTTAAATACCAATTTTTATTTACAACATAATTAAATATACTAGATATTGTTCTTGCTAAATATGATGATATTAGTATATCTTCACAAAATTTACCTTTAATAAAATAAAGAAATATACTAAAAGCTAGTAAATCAACTCCAAAAAGATAAGAGACTTGATACTAAATAAGTAATTATAGTTTTATACTTATTTAAAAATTTCATTTAAAACTCCAACAAAATTGTTATTGGTCCATCATTAGTAATATTAAGCATCATTTCAGCTCCAAAAATACCAGGTTTAGTGGGAACTAATTTATTCATTTCTTCATTAAATTTTTCATATAACTTAATTGCTTCATCACCATTTAAAGCTTTAAAATATGATGGTCTATTACCTTTCGTAGTATCAGCATATAAAGTAAACTGTGAAATAGATAAAATTTCTCCACCTACATCTAAAATAGATTTATTCATAACACCAGCCTCATCATCAAATATTCTTAAATTAGCTATTTTTTTAACCATTTTTAAAATATTATCTTCTGTGTCTCCTTGGGTAAATGAAACAAGTAAAACCATACCGCTATCAATTTCATTTACAAGTTTACCATCGACATAAACATTACTTTTTTACTTCTTTGTACAACAACTCTCATTACATTTCATCCTTTACATCTATAACATTATGTATTTTTCTAATATTTTTCATAACATTATCTAATTCTTCTTTATCTTTTATTCTAACATTAAGTTCATACACCGTTTTATTATCAAATTCTTTAGTATTGCAACTTCTTACAATACATCCCATTTTACCAACTTCAGTTATGATATTAACAAGTAAATCAAAACCTGCAGCAACAGAAACATAAATATTAGTAAAATAATAATTGCTTGCATCCATATTCCATGAAACACTAACAACTCTATCATTATTTGGAACATTACTACAACCTTTTTTATGAACACTTATTCCTTGTCCTTTAGTAATATAACCAACTATTTCATCACCTTTAATTGGCATACAACATTTAGCAATATTAACCATAATATCAGGAATGCCTTCAACTAATATATCACTTTTATAATTAATTTTTGGTGTATTAACTTTTCTTTCAAATAAGGCATCATCTACTTCATGTCTATCTTCTTTGGTTAAATTAATAATATAACCTGCCGTAAATCTTAGTGAACCAATACTTAAATATATTTCATCTAAATCTTTCATCTTTAAATCTTTAACAATCTTATTAATTGTTTCATTATTTAAAACATCATTAAATGATAATTTTCTTTTTCTAAGTTCTGCTTCTAAAATACTTTTTACCTTTTTGAATATATTCTTCTTTATCTTGTTTACTAAAATATGCTTTTTATTTTATTTTTTGCTTGATTAGTTTTAACAAATGAAAGCCAATCTTTATTTGGTGTACTATTATTATTTGTTTTAATATTTACAACATCATCGTTTTTAAGTTCATATGAAAGTGGCACAATTTGGTCATTTACAATGGCCCCAACCGTAGTATCACCAACATGAGAATGTATTCTATAAGCAAAATCAATCGGAGTTGAACCTATTGGAAGTTCTACAACATCTCCCTTCGGAGTATAAGTATAAATTAAATCACTAAAGATATCACTATTAACAATGTTTTCGAAATCAGCATCAGTATCATTATGGCTAGCTTCAATAACATTTCTAAACATTTCAAGTTTTTGTTCCATCACGTTTTGAATTTTCTTAGCACCTTTTTCTTTTTATATGACCAGTGACTTGCAATACCTTTTTCAGCAATTTCATCCATCTCATAAGTTCTAACTTGAACTTCAAAACATGGCCTTCAACTCCATAAACTGTAGTATGAAGTGATTGATACATATTTTCTTTAGGGCTTGCAATATAATCTTTAAATCTCTTTGGCATTGGTCTAAATCTTGAATGAATTAAACCAATAACTTGATAACATTCAGACTCTTCATTAACAAAAATACGAAGTGCTAGTATATCATATATTTTATTCCATTCTTTACCATTAGAAAGTTTATTATAAATACTATATACACTTTTAACTCTTCCTTTTATTTCAAATTTTATTCCAGCATCTGTTAAAAGTTCTATTAAACTTTCTTTCATTTCTTCAAGACAATCATTTAATTCATCAACAGTTTCATTTAGTTTTTCAAGTATATCATTATAAACATCTGGTTTTAAGTAATATAGTGATAAATTTTCCAGTTCACTTTTAATTGAATTAATACCAAGTCTATGAGCAATTGGCACTAATACAGACATAGTTCCTTCAGCTTTTTGTTTTTGTTTCTGAGGATTAATTGCCCAGTTAGTTCTCATGTTATGAAGTCTATCTGCAAGTTTATATATAAAACTCTAACATCTTCAGCAAGACCAACAAGTATCTTTCTTAAATATATAACACTAGACTCATTATTATCAGGAAGTTCTAACTTATTAATTTTAGACACACTTAAAACAATCTTAGCTATATCTTCTCCGAAGTCTTCCACTAAATCTTCATAAGTTTTCGAACCATTATTTATAACTTCATGTAAAAGCGATGCAATAATTGTTGTATCATCGACATTTAGTTCCATAAGTATTTTAGTAACTTCCAAAGGATGAGTTATAAAATCATCACCAGTAAGTCTTTTTCATCCCCTTATGTTCATTAAAAGCATATTCATAAGCTCTTTTTATAGTCTCAAAATCATCTCTTTTTTAGAAAGAGATGGAATAAGTTCATCAAATGTAATTGTATCTGGCAAAATAACCACCCTCCAACATATATTTATTATATAACATTTTTGTATTTAAATAAAGGAGAAATAGCACAACATGAAAAAAAAAATTTATTTATAAAATCAACTTTAATACTTATTTGTAGTGGTTTTCTAACTAAAATATTAGGATTTATTATCAAAGTTATTTACACTCGTATAATTGGTGAATATGGAATAAGTTTATATGCTATTGCAGCTCCTACATATTCTCTTTTACTTACAATTGCAACTCTTGCCATCCCAATTTCTATATCAAAACTCGTTTCAGAAAATAAAGGACGTTCCATACGTATTCTTACATCTGCAGCATTTTTAATTTTATCTATTAATTTTTTACTTATTTTGCTTATTTTACTTACCCGTGACTTTCTAGCAACTACACTTTTAAAGAACCGCTTGCATCACCAATATTACTTGCTTTTGCACTTACTTTACCTTTTGTATCAATTTCATCAGTTTTAAAAAAGGCTATTTTGCAGGCAAACAAAACATGGTACCACATGCAACAAGTAACATAGTTGAGCAAATTATTAGACTCATTATAATAGTTATAGTTTTACCAATTCTTATGGAAAAATCAGTAATGCATGCTGTCATAGGTTTAATACTTTTAACTATAATATCGGAAATATCATCAATTATTGTATTTTTTATTTTTTATTCCTAAACATATTGATTTTAAAACTAATTTACTTCCAAGTAAAAAAACATACCAAAGATATTTTGAATATTTCAGTACCTACAGTATCAAGTAGAATAATTGGTAATATAGGTTATTTCTTAGAACCAATTATACTTACCAATTTACTTTTTATTTTCAGGTTATCCGTCTTCGTATATATTACGTGAATACGGTGCTTATAATGCCTACTCTCTTGCACTACTTACTATGCCAGGTTTCTTTATTGCTGCCATATCTACATCACTATTACCTGAAATAAGTAAATTTCATGGTGAAAACAATACTAAAATGATAAAAAGAAGAATACACCAAAGCATAATATTTGCTCTTTTAATAGGTATATTCTTCTCATTTATTATTTTTACCTTCCGAGATACATTACTTTTTTTCATTATATAATACCACAAGTGGCTCTAATTACATCAAAATACTAGCGCCATTCTTTGTCCTATTTTACTTAGAAGGTGTTCTTACATCAAGTCTTCAAGCCTTAGGTTATGCTAAAGTTACTATGAATATAACTTTATGGGGAGTTATTTTAAAGCTTTTAGTTATGGCAATTTTATCACTTTGTCACATAGGTATTTACAGTCTAGTTATAGCAGAGATAATAAATATTTTATTTGTAGTTCTCCTAAACATTAAGTATTTAAAAAAGTTAACTTATTAATTGATATATTTTATTCTTTGCAAATATCTAAAGTTAACCTCTTATAAGCAACTATATCAATTAAAAATTATAAAAAGCATCACTTTTAATCAAATATAATTTGACAATCTAAGTTTTATATGATAATATGTATATAGCAAAGGAAATTTGCATAAATTAAAATGGAACATCCAGTTTTCACCGAGATTGGATGTTACCGAATAAATATTGGTTGCATCTAAATCAACCTCGTTGATTTAGATGCTTTTTTATTTTATAATTAATAACAAAGTTATTATAATTAATAAATAAATTATAATGCAGAATTGCATTAAGATAAATGTATCTTTTGCATTCATGTGCATCACCTCACCTTCATTTCTGAATAAATGAGGTAGCATCCAACCAACTGGATATTCCATGAATAAAGTATATCATGGCCATTAAAATAAAGCAAGTGTTTTCATCAAAACATTTATTATTTTAACAAAGTATTATGGTAATAAAATATTATAAAATTTAGCTACATTTATAATTGACAAATATATAAATGATATGATAATATTTATTCAGCAAAGAAAATTTGCATGAAAACATCCAATCAACTGAATGTAAAAACTTTTTTCAAAACAAAAGCGACTTATTTAAGTCGTTTTTAAATTGCAAACAGAAAATTTATTAAATTAGTAAACTTATCAAGATGAAAGAAAACTATAAATAAAGCACCAGCTAAAAAATGGTCCATACGGGAACTCATGACTTTTCATTATTTTTACACTTGCAACAGCATAAGGAAGAGCTAAAAAGTTGACAAAACTAAAGCAACTATACCAAGTTTTACATCTAATGTAAGTCCCATTAAAAATGCGAATTTAATATCTCCTCCACCTAGAGAATCTTTTTTTTTAGTATTAAGCTTCCAAGTTTTTTCTATTAAAAGCATAATTAAAAATAAGATTAAACCAGATATTATGCTATATATTGTTGTTTTAAAACCAAAATAAATTAATTTTAAAATAATTATAAGAACCACAGATACTACAAGTGGTGAATCTAAAATAATCATATACTTAAAATCAGATATAAATATAATAACCATTAAAGATACAATAATTAAGCCTGTCAAATAATTATAGCCAAAAAGAAAAATAGATACTTGTAAGTAAAAATAATAGACCTGTAAAAATTTCTGCAAAAAAAAAATGTTCACTACTAATTTTTTTGCCCACAACTTGAACATTTACCCTTTTGAACAATAAAAGATACTAAAGGTATTAAATTATACCATTTTAATATTTTTTTTACAATTATCACATCTACTTCTAGATTTAACAACATCTTCTTCCTTTGGAAGTCTAGTCCCTAAAACAAGATAAAAGGAACCCATAATAGTTCCTAATATAAATGATAATATTTTCATCAAAACCCTCCTTAACTATTTTGAATAGTTCCATATAAATTAAACATTGGAATAATAACAGCAATAATAATGCCCCCAACAACAACAGCCAAAAATGCTATCATAATTGGTTCAATAAATGCTTTTAAGCTATTAATCATATTTTTATGAAGTCCTTGATAATAATCACTTACTTTTTGCATCATCTCAGCTAGCTCACCAGTTGACTCACCAGTAACTATCATATAATATGCAACATCAGGAATAGCCCAATGATCTTTAAAAGCATCACTTATCTTATCACCTTTAACAATATTTTGAATTGTCTTATAAAGAATAGACTTATATATTTATTATTATTAGTAATTTTACTTAAAATATCCATACTATCTGTTATAAATACATTATTACGTAAAAGTGAAGCAAAAGTTTTACTAAATATTGTAAGTTCATTGTAAATTATAATATCTTTAATAACTGGTATTTTCATAAAAAATATTTGCATACTAGTTCTAAAAGCCTTTACATGTTTATATAAAAAGTACCATAGCAGTTATACCTATTGCTAGAAATATAAGTACCAAATACCAATCATTTTTAATAAACATACTAAAATTAATAACAAACTTAGTAATTCCCGTAACAGGTGCACCTTGATCTTCATATATTTTCTCAAATTGAGGTACTACATAAACCATGATAAATATAATAACTGCAACAGAAAAAACAGATACAATTAACGGATATGTCATAGCACTTCTCATTTGTTTTTTTGTTTCATCCATTTCAGTATAATATGCAGCCATATCATCTAAAGTCTCAATTAATGTACCACTTGCTTCAGCAGCTTTTATCATATTAATAAGTAATGCTGGAAACATAGTTCCCTGTTTTTCTAAGGCTGAAGAAAAACTTTCACCCAAAGTAAGTTCATAAGAAATTGCTTTAAAAGCAGTAGTTCTTGCTTTATTACCCTTCATTTGTGTTGTAAGAATTTTAACAGACTCATTTAATGTAAGTCCTGCTTTAATATAAGTAGATAACTGAGTAAGCCAAAATATCAAATCTTTAGTAGACATTTTTTTACCAAGAAATGAAGAATCTTTAAAAGCAAAATCAATAAATGGAGATGTCTTTATAACATAAACATCATAGCCTTCATTAAGTAAATAAGCATTAATATCTAGTTTACTTAAACCATTCATCGTTCCAGTTATAATTCTACCAGTATTATCTCTAGCTTTATAGTAATATACATGTGGTTCTTTACTTCTAGTAGCACCTGCAGTTTGTAAATCAACTAACAATTCTTTCTTTTCTTGTTCTAACTTAGCAAGTGTTTTAGCACTATATTTATAAACTTTTTCTTTTTTTTACTTTTCTTTTTGTTCTTTCATAAATTTTATCTTCTTCAGTCATAAAGGCTTGTTTTGTACTTTGATATGTCTTATCAACTCTATAACTTGCGCCATTATATAAATCGACCCACAATTCATAAGAGATATATTTCAGACCAACAAAAGCATATTTAAATATATTTAAAATAACTATAAATGGATTAGCATTATTTGATTTAACATCCTCTGTAATCATATTACAACACCCTTTACTATATCTAAGTATAACAAATTTCTTTAAATAATACAATCAATTATTGATATTTTTACATATAATTATATAGGTGATTTTATATGTTCGGTACCAATATAGCCAGAAGTTCTCTTAGTTTAACCAAAGTTTTATCAGGTATTTCCAAAGGACTCGGAATTGTAAATCAAGCTATACCCATTTATAAAGAAGTAAAACCAATGATAGAAAATGCAGAAAAGTCTTAGATATTGCCAAAGAATTTAATAAAACAAGTAATACTAAAACAATTGATGTAACCCCAAAAAAGAAGTAACAAAAACTGTTACTCCAAGTGTTTTAACTAATTCTTCTCCTAATCCTGTTTTCTTTCAATAATATTTATATATTCCAAATATTTATCATTTTTAGATTTTTTTATATATCCTTTTATACTTATCTAAAATATACAATTTATATTCTGTATCATTACTTTTACCAACTAATATATCATAATTACTTAAAGTTTCTATTCCCTTTTCATATTTTATCATATCATAATAAATGTCATTATCTTTTAAAGTAATTTCTTTTATTATTTTATAACCTTTTTTATTCATAAATAACCGTAGCTTATCTACATTTTTATGACTAGATATAATTAATTTCTTAGGTAGATTTTCTCTATCTAATATTTTTTTTTATTGTATCTGTACCCATTCCTGAAATAACTGCTGTATCATATTCATCATTTAAATTAGTAAAACCATCACTAACAATAAGCTTTATTTTATCACTTAAATTATGTTTTTTAAATTATTTTTAGCAAATTCTAAGGCATTACTTGATATATCACTACCAGTAACTTTTTAGTTATTTCATTTTCATAAAGATAAATTGGTAAAAGCGCATGATCAGTACCAATATCTACTAGTCCACTATCTTTATCTACTAAACTTGCTAAAGCTTTAATTCTTATCATTCTTCTAAGAAATCCTTTAATTTTTTAGCACGAGATGGATGTCTCAATTTTCTTAAAGCTTTTGCTTCAATTTGTCTTATACGTTCTCTGGTTACATTAAACTTTTTACCAACTTCTTCAAGAGTATGACATGTTCCATCAAGTAAACCAAATCTAAGTTCTAAGACTTCTTGTTCTCTAGCTTGAAGTGACATTAAAACTTCTTTAATTTCTTCTTTTAATATTTCATTTTCTGTATATTCTTCTGGTGATAAACTAGATTCATCTTTTAGAAAATCACCTAAATGTGAATCATCTTCTTCACCAATCGGAGTTTCCAAAGATACTGGTTCTTGACTAATTTTTAATACTTCACGTACCTTGTCTACACCAACTCCCATTTTTTTAGCAATTTCTTCTTCACTAGGTTCACGATTGAGTTCTAGGGTAAGTTGTCTTTGTACTCTACTCATTTTATTAATTGTTTCAACCATATGAACTGGAACACGAATAGTTCTTGCCTGATCTGCTAGTGCTCTAGTAATTGCTTGTCTAATCCACCATGTAGCATAAGTTGAAAATTTATATCCTTTGTCATAATCAAATTTTTCAACAGCTTTCATAAGACCAATATTGCCTTCTTGAATTAAATCTAAAAATAAAAGTCCACGACCAACATATCTTTTAGCAATTGATACAACTAAACGTAAATTTGATTCAGCCAAAATTCTTTTAGCTTCAGGATCATCTAAAGCAACTCTTTTAGATATTTCAGCTTCCTCATCAGTTGAAAGAAGTGGAATTCTTCCTATTTCTTTTAAATACATTCTAACTGGATCATTAATATTAACATCTTTAGTTATATCTTCATCACTAAGCATTATTTCTTCTTTTTTCTTCTTCTTTAATCTTAGCTTCACCAGTATCGCTATCTACATCAGCTTCAGCAACAACTGCAATATTATTATCAACTAATTTATTATATAAATTATCTAAAGCATCATTATCAATATCTAAGCCTTTTAATTTGAGTGCTAACTCTTCATAAGTAATAAATCCTTTTACTTTACCTTTTTCTATTAAAGTATTTTCTCTTTCTTCTAAAGTTTTAATAGTTTCCATTATTCACACTTCCTTTTTAAATCAATAAGCTTTTTTCAAGCAATTTTTCCTTTTCACTTTGATCAAGTTCTTCTGCAATTTTACTTTTTAAGCTTTTCTATTTCTTCCTTTTTATAAATATTTAATATAGCTTTTACACACGACTCAAACTCATCATCACTTATAGAAGTATTCCCATTTTCACTTAAAATTATTTGTAAAAGTTCGTATTCATCTTCTCTATCCATCATATACGTTGTAAAATCCGCTACATCAATATTATTATTTTCCTTAGCAAAATATTCTATTTCACTAGCTAAAACTCTTTCTATCCTTTCTTTAAAGTACCCAAGTGCATTTTTATATATACTAATGTACTTAGTATCCATAAGCATGTAATATAGTACTTTATGACTAGCTTTTTGATATTTAGACATTTTAGGCCTTATTATTTCTTCTTTTATTTCCTTTTTTCATAGGAACATTTACCATAGCCTTTTTCAAAACGTCTACATCAATTTGGTAGTCCTTGCTTATTTTAGATATAATTAGCTCTTTTGTCAAGTCATCCTGATTATTTAAGCTATTAATTACTTCTTTTACATAAGTAATCATATCTTCCATGTTATTTAAATTTTTATTTTTTCTTTAAATATTCTATTTTAAAATCTATATATTTAATAGCATTATTTATATTATTATCCATGGCATCTATGCCATATTTTTCTATATTCATCTGGGTCTTTAGCACCACTTAATCTTACAACACTTGTATCAATGCCACTATTTATTAAAATTTCACCATTTTTTACAGTTGCTTCCAATCCAGCATTATCATTATCAAGCATTAAAACTACTGGCACCTTTAATCTTTTCAAAATATCAATTTGTTCATTAGATAAAGCAACTCCCATAAGTGCCACAACATTTTTAAATCCTTTAGCACTCATCTTTATGGCATCCATGTTACCTTCAACTACAATAACACATCTTTTTTTCTCTAATAAAGTTTTTAGCATTATGATAATTAAATAATAAACTGCTTTTTTTAAATATCGCTGTTTCCTTTGTATTTAAATACTTTGCCGTATTATCTTCACCATTAAATATTCTTCCTGTAAAACCAACAACTTCTCCTTTTAAATTTTCTATTGGAATAACAATTCTATTTATAAATGTATCATAAATATTTGCATTGACTTTATTAATAAGACCTAGTTTATCTAGAGTATCTATACTCCAACCCTTTTTACTTGCTATTTTATAAAATGTATCTTTTTTCATTTAAAGCAAGTCCTAACTTGAATTCTTTAATAATGGCATCATTAATACCTCTTTTGCTTAAATATTCGCGAGCTTTTATACCATCTGTGGTATTTATATTATTAGTATAATACTTACTGGCAAAATCATAAATTTCAAAATCTTCTTTATTCTTACTATCTACATTAACATTCAAATCTTTAACATTTAGATTATAACCAATCTTATCCGCAACAATTTTGATTGCTTCTAGAAATGAAACATTTTCATACTTCATCACAAAAGTAAAAACATTTCCCCCAGTTCGACAAGTAAAACAATTAAATATTTGTTTCTCTGGTGAAATAATTAAACTTGGTGAATGGTCATTATGAAATGGACAAAGGCAAACATAGTTTTTTTTCCTTTTTGGCTAACATTTAGGTAGCTAGAAATAATATCAACTATATTAGCACGACTTCTAATTTCATTTATTTCTTCATCTTTTTTATATAAGCCATAACATTCCCTTTATCCCCTTGTTAAAAATCGTTACTATTATATCACTTTTTTTTGACACATTGCAAACAATTTCACGCATATTTTCAACATTTTTACAAAAAGAAAAAATATAACCCATAAATTGAGCTATATTTTCTTAAATTTCTTAAATATCAAATTCAGCAACTATATAAAGATCTGCTTTTACTTCTTTAACTATCCTATAATGGCCTTTATCTAATTTACCATAATATTTTTTCCCAATTAATTTCTTGAGTATAAGCATTATCTCCATTTTCCATAGTATTATCTGAAGTCCTGACAGTAACTTCATTTTTAATTTTAGACTCCAGTCTATACCACTTTCCATTTTTCTTATAATCAATTTTAAATTCTTTATTTGTTAAATCTACACTTTCATCACCAGATAGATCTGTAATAATTACGGTTGCACCCGTATTTGTAAGACTTCCATCTTTAATTTCCATAGTAATATTTTCTGCTAAATTTAAATTCTTAATTTCTCTTGGTTTTAAAACATATAATTAAAGCAAGTATTACTATTAATAACACCAAAACACCAACCACAATAACAACTCTTTTTTTTCATAAGCACCATCCTTAACATTAATATACTATATATTAAATTTTTTTTACAAGTAAAATTTCGTAAATTATCGAAATTACCGCAGTACTTAAAAACCATACCATAATAAGGATTTAAAACCTTCATAAAAATAGATCCAAGTATTCCAATTAATAAACCATAAATAATCATATATTTTTTTTAAAACTGGGCTTTTATCAGGAATTGTTGCAATAAACAAAATAGTCAAAATAGCATTACCATTTATTAAAAATGCATAATCTTTAAATAAAATGCTTAATATAGAAAAACTAAGAATACCAAATATGCTAATTAAGTATTTATAGTTATTTGTAAATGACAAAACAATTGCTATTATTATTCCTAAAACAATTGATGTTGATCCAATGCCTCCGATATTCCTTCCCCATAAATAGTCCCAAGTGCTAAAGGCATAAAGACTTGTATCATCCATGGGGCTTGCAAATTTACCAAGAAACGATAAAACTAGTATTACTAAAGCTACATTATAATATTTTCTAAAAAGTAGAAAGATAAATACAATACCAAAATAAACAAATAAATTAATACTTAAAGGCATAAACAAAGGAATTAAAAATAAACTCAAGAAAGTTAAATCCAATTTAAACTCTTTTTTTTTAATATTTTATTAGTTAAAAAGTACGCACAAATAGATAAAATAAGCAAATAAACTATTTTAAACATTTCTAAAAAAACTAACATAATCTTTAGAATAAAGAAGTATTCCATTTTATAAAATCCATATAAATAAAGTGATAATAAACAAATAATATATTTTATAATATTCTTTTTCAAATCATTTTTATCATGTAAATAAACATTCATACTACTTTAACCTTTCTCTTAAATTTATAGCAAGGGCATATATATGTACATAAGCCACAATCTATGCATTTTTCTTTATTTTGCATACTTACTGGATTTACACCACAAGGACATATACTTATGCATTTGCCACATCTAATACACTTGCTTTCCTTAATATTTCTTTTTTTCATAATATTTATAGACTTTACTTCTTCCGTAATAATAAAATTATTTATATTATCTATTTTAAAACCAGTCATGAGTCCATTTATAATATAATCACAAGTTTCATTAATATCAATATACTTATCAGTTACATCTTTTAAAGAAGTATTAACTTTTACTCTCAAAACTTTATTTTCCTTTATAGCATCAACAGATATAGTAATTAACTTCGTAGTACTTACCTTGTCTTTAAATAAGTTATATATTTTAACAAGTTCTGTAACACTTAAAAATAACGTATTTCCTTTTAATTTTAAATATTTACCTAATACTTCATTGTTTTCTAGTAAATATTCATCATTTACTAAACTTAATTTAATCTCTGGATAACTACCCAAAGTACTTAAGCATTCATCAATTACAAAAGCATCTGTATTTTTTAAAACAAGTAAATTGTTACTACATGTATATAAATTAAATAATTTATCATAAAACCACAACATATCATTAATATTTTCTTTTAAGTAAAAACACTTCATTATAAACATAAGGATTATTATTAATAGCAAATACAATAATATTATCAAAAGTTTTACTACTTTTAAATTTATCAAATAATACTTTATCTTTTTTCCAAGATTTTCAGCATATTTGGTATAGTAATCTTCATTTTCATATTATTATCTTTGAAATACTCTCTATAATCATTTTGAATTACTAAAGTATTTTTAAGCTTTCCCATTATATTACACTTTTTATACCTAATACTTTACCAGATACTGATGAAGATGTTTTATCCGCTATAATTTGATTTTTATAAACATATTCTCCATCTTTAACATAAATGTTTTTGGCAGGCACATATATATAATCAGGATTTAAAGTAAGTAATATTTTTATTAGGTACAATACTTTTTTATTCTTTGTTAGTATCACTTTTATCCCTACTTTCTAAATATTTTTTCAAATTAATTGCCACAGTTTCAGGTATTATCAAAGATAACTCTTCAACTGATGCTTCCCCATTTTCTTAACACTACCATATTTTTTAATAAGCTCTTTCTTTCTAACACTTCCAATACCATCAATATTATCAAGCAGGCTTCCAATAGAACCTTTATCACGTAAGGTCTTATGATACGTAATTGTATATCTATGCACTTCATCTTGTATTCTAGTTAAATAATGAAAAACATCACTCATTCTAGGTATTTCAATTGTATTTAATGTATCACCATCAACAAGTTCATTAGTTCTATGATGATCATCTTTTCTAAGACCACAAACTTTAATATTTAAATGCAGTTCATCTAAAACACTTTTGCAAGCATTTATTTGACTTACACCACCATCCACAAGTATTAAATCTGGCATTTCACTTTGTTCAACCATACATCTATAATATCTTCTGTAAACAACTTCTCTCATTGTATTATAATCATCATTTTTATCTACACTTACTTTATATTTACGATATTCTTTCTTAGCGGGCTTCCCATTTTTAAAAACAACCATTCCAGATACAGCATAAGTACCAAATAAATTTGAGTTATCAAATGAATCTATTCTATTTAGAACTTCCATATTAAGTAGTTTTCTTAACTCATCATTAGCAAGTACACTTCTCTTTTCATCATTTTTAATAATAGTTATTTCTTGTTCTAAAGCGATCTTAGCATTTTCTTTAGCCATATTAAGTAAATTTTTCTTCTTTTCCTTTTTCAGGAGCCACAACTTTAGTACCTAAAATATTACCGATTATTTCTGCACTCAAGTCTTTTTCCACTAAAAGTTCTTTAGGTACTTCATGTCTTTCATAAAATTTCAAAATATATGAATTAACTTCATCTAAAATATCACTTATTAAGTAGAATTTATCATTATTTCCACCCACTATTTTACCATTTCTAACAAATAGTATTTGGACAGATACAATACCTTCATCAAGATAATAAGATATTACATCTCTATTTATATAATCATGAAGTTCAACCTTTTGTTTATCAAGAACTACTTTAATATAATCAAGTTCTTTTTTTTAATTCTAAAGCAGCTTCAAAATTAAGCATATTACTAAATGTATTAATCTTTTCCATTATTTTATCAATTAATATTTTATCATTACCACGTAAAAAATCTAAGATATCTTTCTCCATTTTATCTAAAGCCTCTTTATCTATAGATTTAGAACAATACCCTAAACACTCACCAATATGAAAGTATAAACAAACATCCTTAGGCATCCCTTCACATTTTTTTCAAAGGATATAATCTATTTATTAAATTAACTATTTTTCTAGCAGCATAAGCATTCGGATAAGGTCCAAATAAAAGTTTTTTATCTTTTTTTTTTAACGCTTAAATACCTTGATACTTTAAGTTTTGGATAAGGCTTACTTATGTATTCAATGTAAGGATAAGACTTATCATCTTTAAGCAAAATATTATACTTTGGATCATATTCTTTAATTAAATTAAGTTCAAGAATGAATGCTTCTTGCTCTGTTGATGTTGTAATATAAGTAAAATCAACTACTTCACTAACCATTTTAGCAGTCTTTCCTGTAACGTTACCTTTAAAGTAACTATTTACTCTTTTATACAAATCTTTAGCTTTTCCAACATAAATAACTGTATTATTTATATTACGCATTTGATATGATCCAGGTAAATGAGGAATAGTTTTTAACTTTTCTTTTAACATAAGTAACCTCCATAAATATATTATACTACAAATTTTGACAATTTTACGATATAATTAATACATGAGAGGAAAAATTTATGAAATTAATTAAAACAAATAAAGAAGAAATAAAAAAATCAAAATTTATAGCTTATTATTATGAACTTGATACTACTGAAGATATAAAAATCATAATAGATGAACTTAAAAAAAGAACATAAAAAAAGCCAAACATATCGTTTATGCCTATAAATTTGGAAATACTGCAGGCAAAACTGATGATAAAGAACCAAGTGGTACAGCAGGGCTTCCTTTATATAATCTGTTAGAGGTAAATAACTTAAATAATAAAATGATCGTAGTTGTAAGATATTTTGGTGGCATCAAACTAGGTGCAGGACCCTTAATGAGAGCATATAAAAATGCTGGAGTTAGTGTAATTAACTAACTCCAGTTTTTAAAATCCGTCTTCATTACATAACTTATCTATTTCCTGCCACTTCATACCTTTCATAAAATCAGCACAATATTCAGGTGGCATATTTTTAACAAGTAAATTATACATTCCAAGTCTTTTAACTCTTTTACCAAGTCTAGTATTAGCTTTATTTTCTTCAGCAAGCATTCCCATATAAAGAATACTAAATATTCTAAATACTTCATCTTTATACTCATCATAATGATTAGTAATAAGTCTTATTTCATAAGCTATATTCTTATCAAACTTTGAAGTAGTTTTATTATATAATTTAACAAAATCATCATATAACATACTAGAACCAAATACATTTGTTAAGTTTTTTAACTCACTAAAATATTCAACATCAAATGGTGCCTTTACTCTTCCATCATCTAATACTTCATAAACACACCAACTATCAAACTTACCTTCATCAAAGAATAAATATCTTTTATCATCTAAATATATTTTCATAAACACCTACTTAGTTTCATAATTAGTAATAATAACTTCTTCAACTTTGCCTCTTTTTTTTTACCATTAGCATTAATATTCCTCTTAGCTTCTATAACATGAAAATTATAATCTTTATAAAGTTCACTTACTAAAATAGTATTATGATTAGAAAGCATTACAAAGCAGCCTCTTTCATCTAATTCTTTAAATACTCTAGCAAGTCTTCTTTGTTCATCTTTATTAAACCCATCTTCAGTATAACTATTAAATGTATGAGTATCAGAATCATATGGTGGATCAAAATATATAAAATCACCTTTTTTAGCAGTACTTACAGCATCTTCAAAATCAATAGATAAAATCTTAATATCATTATAATTTAAAAAACCACTTATAACACCTAAATTTTGTCCTTCATAAGTATTAACTTTATTTTTTTTTCTTTCCAAATGGTACATTAAACTCATTTTTACTATTAACTCTATAAAGACCATTAAAACATGCTTTATTTAAATAAATAGTTCTAGCAGCTCTTTTGTAATCTGCCATTTTCTTAAATTTATTTTTTATCTCGATCCAAATTTCTTATTTCATAATAATACTCTTCGTTATGACTTGCTTCATGATGATTAAGTTCTCTGCACATTTTATCAAACTTATCACTATCTTTTATACACATAAAAACATTCATAAGTTCTTCATTAGAATCATTTATAACAGCCTTTTTTTAGGTGATAACTCAAAAAGAAGAGCTCCCCACCAACAAAAGGCTCAAAATAAGTATCAAATTCTTCCGGGGCATACATTTTTAATTTATCAATTACTTGTCTTTTACCTCCAGCCCACTTAACAAAAGGTTTACCTTTAATCATAATACTACCTCCGATATAACATATTATAACATAATAAAAGACATTTTTTCTATCAAATGTCTTTATTTTTAACTATTTTATAAATTCAAGTAATTCGTTCTTAGTTTTAAATCCTATACTTTTTTCTTTATTTCATTGCCTTTATCAAATATTATAATAGTTGGAATACTCATAACACCATACTTATTAGATATATTTTGAAATAAATCAACATTTACTTTTTAATATGTCAATATCATTAATTTCTTCAAGTATTGTACCAAGTCTTTTACATGGTCCACACCAATCAGCATAGAAATCAACTAAAACTCTATTTTGAATTAGATTATTAAAATCTTCTTCTTTTTCTAAATATTTAATCATTTAATCACCCATTTAATTCAACTTCATTATCGAATTCAATTTTCTTATCATTTATTAACTTTTGAGCTTGTCCAACAGTAATAACTTTCCAATAAATCATTTGATGAAGAACTTTATAATTAGCTTCTGATCTATTATCATCTTCTTTTAAAGAATTAACAATTTTATTAATATCTTCTAAAGCAAGTGTTGTACTAGTGGTCATTTTACCTATAAAAGGAGTTCTTTCTAAAAGTACTATGGCAAGTTTACTATCCATAACATATTTTTCTGTAGGTGCCAAATGTAAGAATACAAATGCAACTAAAAAAGCAACAATAACTCCTTCTACTAAACCAAGTAAAGCTCCTAGTATTTTAGATGGAATAGCAAGAACAATAGTAAATTTAAGTAAAGTTTCAATTAATCCTGATAATGTAAGTAAAATATTTAAAACACAATATAAAACTACAAATACTACAATGAAAGAAATCATTTCATACATTAAAATATTAATTGATGTAATACCTTCAAATATACCTCCGAAATTAAAGAATGGCAAATGTTCCATTAAAAAATTAGCTACTATATCTTTTAAAACAAAAGAAACTACTAATATTGCTATAGTTCCAATTAAAGAAACTCCTGTTTTAATAACCCCACGTTTAAACCCCAAAGCAACATATAATAATACAATTAATATTATTACGACACTCATTATATTCATTTTTCTACTCTCCTTATATTAATTATATTATAAATATGGACAAAAATAAAGTCAAATATTATCATTTTATTAAAAAATATGTTAAAATAATAAAAAGAAAGGAAAAATAATATGACAATAGTTTTTAAAGTAAGTGACAATATAAAATCTAAAATGATAAAATACTATGAGGATTTAAAAAGAGATAAAACTCCTCCTTATGCTATATTTCAAGCAGATGAAGGAGGAACTATCATTACTCTTTATGAGTCTGGCAAAGCAATGTTTCAAGGAATTTCTGCAGATATCGATGCTAATATATGGATTGATATGGAAAAGAAATTTAATGGAAGAATTATAGACATTAAAACTGGAAAAGATAAAAAATTCAAATAAAGATACAAAAAGAAAAGAAAAAATTTAATTATGACAAGTACTCTACCATAGGTTCTGATGAAGTTGGAACTGGAGATTATTTTTGGACCAATCGTAGTTTGTGCAACATTCGTAGCAACTAGTAACGTAGAATATTTACATGACTTAAAGGTAACAGACTCAAAGAAAATAACAGATGACTGTATCAAACTAATAGCACCAAAAATTATGGAAAAAAGTTCCCTATTCTGCATTTGTTTTAACAAATAAGGAATATAATAATTTAAATCATGAAAATGTAAACATGACTAAAATAAAAGCAATACTTCATAATAAAGTATTAATAAATCTTGTAGAAAAAAACTGGCCATTTGATAAAATTGTAGTGGATCAATTTACTACTCCAAAAAAAGTTATTTTGGTTATTTAATAGACTTGCCAAAAAAAGTAACAGATATAACATTTACTCCGAGAGCTGAAGAACAATGCTTAAGTGTTGCATGTGCATCAATTATAAGTAGATATATATTTTTTAAGAGAAATGTATAAAATGAGTGAAGAACTAGGAAAAGAAATACCTAAAGGAGCTGGAACAAATGTAGATGAATTTGTTCAAGAACTAGTAAATGAAAAAGGAATAGATATCCTAAATAACTATGTAAAATTAAACTTTAAAAATACTCAAAAAATAAGCCGATAAAAACCACATCTTTTAGATGTGGTTTTTGTTGAAGGCTTGTAAGGGCATTTACTAGCAACCTACATTTCGAAGCTATCTTAAGAAAACTCCCCACCAGATTTCGAAGGGCCTTATTTACCTCATTTTTCTCAGGTTTTACCGATGCTTTTTCAAAACTGTCCGTCAATCAGTCTACACGAATTGGTGAATTTTCGGCCCCATCTCCGGATACATAAGATACGGAAGAGACTAAATTAAAGACTGGACGCGCGCCAAACGGATAAACGCCAATGTCGTAGTCGTTCACGCCGCCGGATGGATTCACACTGAACGCTTCGTACGAAATGTCCGCACTACGGGAAATAGTCCATTCGTAAAGCCCCATATACATCCAATTGACACTTTTGACGGCTTCGCCACGATAATTAAGTAAATTAACTGTCCATGCACTTGGGGCTGCTGCAAATCCATAATCACTTGCATACATTAATCCTATTTTTGCACTATATTCCGTTTTTTTATCATAATAATTTGGTGTTTCAGGATTCAATATTTCATTTTGATATACTGTTTTAGCTGGTTGTTTTGTTATATTATCTTGTGTAGTTCCTCCAACCTTCCATGTTGTCATATCTATTTTGTTTGCCCAGTCTGCTCCTATATTTGTTATGAAATTTGTATTTAAATTAACTTTATTTAAGTTTGAAAAACTCCATGCATTTTGATTTGACCTATTCCATTTATATGCTGCAACATTAGCTAAATTATTTCCTTTGTAACCCGATGAATCATAATCATATTCTCCACCATATTCTCCATCTGTACCTAATAATTGATTAGTTTTACTTTATCTCCAAATACTCCGATTATTCTATATAAATTATCTTCTGGACATGAAGCTTCACTTGATCCAAAGCATACATAATTATTTACCTCTCCACTTGCTCCAGCAAATCTGTATGAATTATCATTTATTCCATTTTCTAATGTACCATCATGATGATATATATTTGTTATTGAAGAGCCTTCATTACTATATGTTTTTATACATGAAGCTAAATTTGTACCACTTGAACATACTTCTTTTAATGAAATCTTCGTTTTAACAGATGTAGATGATACACTACTTGTTCTATTATTGCTATCTTTTACATAAACCTTTACATAGAATGTTGCATCACTTGTTAAATTACTAAATGTATAACTACTTGATGTACTTTCTACATAATTGGATCCATTATCTTTTGAATAATAATATTTTACAACGTTTCCTGTTCCTCCACTCGCACTTATATTTATGGTAATTGAATTAGATGTTGATGAAGTTGCTACATTTGTTATACTTGGAGGTACATATGCATCAGTTTTTACACTTAAACTGTATACATTTGATTCTCTTCCTAAAGTATCAACTACTTTTACTTTTATTGAATAATTTGTTTTTTCATTTAATCCTGTAAATGTATATGATGAATTAGTTCTTTCTGTATATGCACCGCCATTTATTGAATAATAATATTTAGATATATTATTTGTTCCATTTGCTCCAACTACAGATACACTTATTTGATTATATTTTGTTGTTGGTGTAACACTTGTTACACTTGGTAATATATATGTTTCTGTTGATATTGCTTTAACAAATTCTGTTGAATATCTTCCATAACTATCAAGTACTTTTACTTTTATTTTATATTCTGTTGTATCTTTTAAATTATTAAATACATAACTATTTGAATCACTTTCTTCATACGTTGCTCCATTATCTTTTGAATAATAGTATTTTACTATATCATTATCTCCTTTAGTTGCATTAACACTAAGGGTTATACTATTTAAAGTTGATGTATGACTTACACTATTTACAACTGGATTATTATATTCACTTGTTGTTACTTCAGTTTCATATAAATTAGTTTTAATACCATTCTTATCTACTCCATAACTATAAATCTTATAAACAGAGTTATCACTTAAATTATCAAATTTATATGTATTTTTATCTGTTTCTACAAAAGTTACATCTTTTAAAGCTACTTTTTTTAACGCCACTATTATTTACATAACCAGTTACATTACTTGATATTTTTTCTATTCCATAAAAATATTTATTTACTTCTGCACTACCTTGTTCTACTTCTAAAGTGGTATCAATACTATTATAAGTTGTTTTAGTTGTCATATTAGTTATTTTAGATAACTCATAACTATTCATTTTATCACTGGTAACAAACAATTTACCTGATAAACTTTTACCCATATTCTTAGATTGATCAGTATCGAGATTAGCAAATGTAACTTCAACCTTCCAATCTTGAGTAATAGTATTTCCACGAGTTGCTTCGATATCATAATCTGGCACTAATAAAAATCCACCAGTTCTAGTTGTAATATCATAACCTTTATCATAGTGAACTAGTCCAGTAATATTTTCAAGGCTATTTCCATTTGGATCTGTTACATTTAAATATAACTCTGGAGTTCCATCCACACTTGTATATTCAAAATCATTTGTATCAATAACAAAATATATATTATATCTTCTTGTCGTTTTTTCTACATTTTTTGAATTACTAGCAGTAAGTGTAGCATGTGCTCCGGTTGAATCACTAACATCTGTGCCACCTTTTTTTAATTCACTTTGTGAAATAGAAATATTAATGGCCTTATCAATTTTAAATGTTAACAAATCAGTTGTTGCATCAAACTTTGAAATCAATCGTAAAAATTTGAAAATAGAAACCTTTAATGGCCTAAATAAAAGAAAAATCAATTTTAAATGGTTAACAAATCAGTTGTTGCTGTTGTAACATCAACCTTTAAAGTATGAATATGTTGCACCACACTAAAAAACCTTTTAATGTATTTTAATGTTAAAACCCCAACAATACTAAGAATTAATGCTTGTTTTTTATTTTTTCCATACATCCATACATACCACTGTTGAAGAAATATATAAAATGCAATCCTTACTAGTTAGCTTTCTTCCTATGTTACAAAATAATTTTATCATATAAAAAAACAAATGAAAAGTATTTTTCATTTGTTTTTTAAATATTTTTACTCAGCTTCACTTGATACCCAATAATAGTTATCTCCATCTTTTTTGAAAAATATGTTTATATACTTTACCATATCTTTTCATAAAATTATAATCTACACTCTTTTTTTATTATCATATTTTTTACTACATTTATCATTCTTATCATTAGTCATAAAACTTGTATAACATTCATCATTTATTACTTTTAAGAAATAATCATAAATAATTAATTTATCATCTTTTTTATAAGAATTCTTTATAGTTTTATATGTATGAGGTTCTCCCCCGATTGAATAAGTATATTTTTCTGATAATCCCGCAATAATAATAACCTTCACTATAATGACATACACTTACATTATCAAGTTTAAAACTTTCATCAGTTTTAAGTTCTTCCCCAAATATTTCTTTATACTTTTTTATGTACATCATCTTTATTTATTTTAGATACAGTGCATATATCTCCTTCATAATTATCTAAAGCAAATACCATATCATCTTTTAAAGTACATAAATTATTTTTTATTTTTATCAAGTTTTACTTCTTCGCCCTTTTCATTCAAAAGATTATAAGATAAACATATTTTAGTAGTATTTTCTAAAGTATCCTTTGTAACTTTATCTTTATTATACATAACTAAGCCATTACATCTTTCTAAATTACTATTACTAACATATTTATAAGCATCTATTACCATACTATTTTTAGAATTAATAGGTAATCCTTTTTTTATAAGAAGCACTAATATAATCACCACTAAAATTACAATTATAATACTTTAAAAATACAATTAACTTATCTTTCTTTTTCATAATAACCTCTATACTTTTCTAGTTTGAATTTCTGCCATCTTTTCAAATACTTCTGCAGCATTTTCAGTATTTATATCATTATAACCAAGTTCTCTTAAAGCTTGAATCTTAACTGTACTAAGTTGTTGAGTTCTAGTTAATTTTTCTTCATTTTTTTGTTCTATTTCTTGAATGAATCTCTTATGACTTTCAGCTAGTTTACTTTTAGATGCACCACCATTATTATAAAGTGTTAAAGCCGAATAAAGTATTCCTTCAAAGATAAATTGTTTATCTTCATCAAATTTATATTCTTCTGGTTTAATAAAGCAATTTGATTTAGCCATATAACCCATTATATATTTAATTTCAGGAACATTATCCATAGATTGTAACATATAATACATATATCTAATTGCACTACTTGCTTCAGGATCATTATCTTCTAATTTTTCTTTAAGTAAAAAAGATAAAATCATTTAAAAGTTGTTTATTATCTTTAGTAAGACCATTCATATCTATAAAAGATTCAATATTACCATTTTGCTTAATAGCACTATTAAGTCTTTTTTTCAACTTCCATCAAATAATTTGTATCAACCACAATACTATCTATACTTTTCTTACTTCCATCTTTAATATCTAAAAGTTGTAAAAGCAATACTTTCTTTTCTTTAGGCCATTTATCTAAACTATCTAAAACTAAATAGTTATATACCATCTGACGGCTTACTCCCAAGTACTTTGCAAGTTTAACTTTTTGAAAGCCCTAATTCTTGTAATAATTCATTTAATCTATCCATTTTTATCACTACCTTCTTTAACTTTACACATCAATTATACATAACTTAACACTAAAAATCAAGATTAATTGTGTAAATACCATAAATATTCATCATTATTTTTTACTGTTTCAATAAAACCACAACCAAGACATTCTTCACCAAGATATAAAACACATGCTTGACCTGGAGTAACAGCCTTAACTTTCTCAGGATATTTAACTTTAATTTTACCACCTTCCAAGTATTCTAATTCAACTGCATGATCAGCATCTCTATATCTAAATTTAGCTGTACAAAATGTAGGTCTTAAACTACTAATAAAATTAACATTATCTATAATGCATTCATCACTCATTAAGTATTTATTATCTTCTCCGAAAGCTACATATAATATATTTTTTTTCAACGTTTTTACCACATACATAATGTCTTTCTAAATTTCCACTTATGCCAACATTTCTTCTTTGCCCAATCGTATAATTCATAAGACCTGTATGTCTTCCAATAACTTCCTTAGTTTCAACATCAACAATATCCCCAGGATTAGGTCTTAAATAATTTTCAACAAATTTTTGATAGTTTCTCTCACCTATAAAACAAATACCTGTTGAATCTTTCTTATGAGCAACATTTAAATTATTTTCTTCTGCTATTTTTTCTTATCTCTGGTTTGGTATAATCTCCAACTGGAAATAAGACATTCTTTAAAGCTTCTTTTTTTAACGTCTGCCAAAAAATATGTTTGATCTTTATTTAAATCAACAGCTCTTTTAAGTTTGCCATCTTCCATTTTAGCATAATGACCTGTAGCTATATAATCTGCCCCTAATCTTTTAGCTTCTTTAATAAATAAATCAAACTTAATAAATTTATTACATAGCATATCTGGATTAGGTGTTCTTCCTTTTTTTTAATTCTTCTAAAAAAATAAGTAAATACATAATCCCAATATTCTTTAATAAAATCTATTCTATGAAGTTTTATACCTAATTTATTACATAATTCCAATGCATCATTATAATCTTTTTTCTTGAGGACATATATCATTAAAATCATTAGGATTTCCCAAAAAATCATTATTAATATTACTATCCCAATTACGCATGAAAAGACCTTCAACTTCATAGCCCTCTTTTTTGTAAAAAAAGAAGAGCACCTACCGCAGAATCTACTCCTCCAGATATTCCAATAATTACTTTTTTTTCATAAACATCACGTAAATATTATAACTTATTTTATTAGAAAATTAAAGATATTTATGAGTTTAACTCCCCCAAAATATAAAATTATATCACTAATCATAATAATACCAATAAAAACTATACTTCTTTTCATAAACATAACTAAAGACTCTTTATTACTTTTTTATAAACTAAATAATCTATTACACATTTAACTATCTTAAATAAATTAACACTAAATATAATAAATAATACTACAAATACTAATTTACTTACAATTACATATAATACTCGAATAACATGCCTTTAATACCAAATATACATGTAATAGAGCTTATTATAAAACCTATGGTAAATCCATTATAAAACATAAAGAATATAACAAGTGGTCCTCCAATCAAAAAGATACTTAATATGAGTAATGTAGAAAGTATTACTAAATGTTGCACTAGTATACTAATATTACTTGCACCAAAACTTTGTAAAAAGTTATTTATATTCAAAAACAATATTTCTTTCGTAGCTTCATCTAACATAATAACAAAAACTACTCCAGTTATAATACCTATAACTAAAACAATGCTCATAAATAAATATAATTTCTTACTTAAGCTTGTCCACATTTCTATCACCACTTAATTATATTGCAAATTTATTAAAATTATGATAAATTATTTATATAAACAAAAGAAAGTGGTGAATTATTTTGAATAAAAAAGCTCAAAAAATCGTAGTTTGGATTATGCTTCTAATCATGGTAGCAAGTGTGATTGCTAGTTTCTTTATAATGTAAACAACAGCTATACTTTAAAACAAATAACTATTTGACAAAAATAAATAGTTATGTTATTATGTATATAGCAAAGAAAATTTGCATAAATTAAAATAGGAAACATTCAATTTGGTATGTTGAATGTCTGCCTTATAAAGATTCAGACATTTAGTCTTTGACTAAGTGTCATTTTTTTACAATAGCTATTAGCAAAATAACTAAAAATAAAATGGTACAAATAAAGTCAAGCACTCTTAAAATAAAGGTCCTATTCTTCATTGTATCAAGCCTCCTCTCTATTAATTAAAGTAATAAGATTTGACAGACACTCAACAATTGAATTATTTCCTATGAGAAATAGTATATCATAGTCATCCAAATAAAGCAAGCATTATAAGCATATTTTAAGTTTGTTTTTTAACTTTATTTTATTATTCTTATTGATATTTTTAGCTATATTATATTGACATAAAATTTTAAAAATGTTAATATATATTTAGCAAATAAAGTTTGCATAAAATAGGAAGCTTTTCAATTTAGTACGTTGAATGCCTGCCTTATATAAGTTACAGACATTTAGTCTTTGACTAAATGTCATTTTTTATGCAAAGAAAAAAAGGCTTTCTCAAGCCTCTTAGTTATTTTCTTTTAATATTTCTAACGCTTTATGCATTTTCATATCATATTCAATAACATCCATTGAACCATAAGCTTTTTAGAAGTTCAGCTTTATCTACACCATAAGATGCAGCAATTTCATCAGCTCTAGCTTCAACTTCTTCTTTAGTGAATTTTAAATCTTCTTTTTCTGCAATAGCTTCTAACATGAAACGATATTTAACACGTTTTTCAGCTTCTGGTTCCATTTGTTTATGTAAATCCTCTTCTTTAGTACCAGTTATTTTCATAAATTCATTGAAATCCATACCTTGCATTTTTAATTGTTCAGCATATTGATTAATCATTCTATGAACTTCTTCTTCTACGATTTCAGGATTAATTTCTACTTTCATATTTTTAGCTGCAGCTTCTAAAACTTTATCCATGAATTCATCTTCTAAATGACGTTCTTTTTCATGGACTAATTCTTCTTTAACTTTAGCTTTTAATCCAGCTTCATCAGTTACATCTTCATATCCTAAGTCTTCAAAGAATTCTTTATTCATTTCAGGTAAAACTCTTGTTTTAACTTCGTTTACTGTTACAGTAAATGTTACTTCTTTACCTTTTAATTCTTCAACATAGTTTTCTGGGAACTTAAGATTTAATTCTTTAGTTTCTCCAGCCTTCATTCCTACTACGCCTTCTTCAAAGCCAGGAATAAATGAATGACTTCCAATTTCAAGTGGATAGTTTTCTCCTTTTCCGCCTTCAATTTCTTTTCCATCAACTACACCAGTAAAGCTAATAACTGCAGTATCACCTTCAACAACTGTGCCATTTTCTTTAACAACAACATCAGCCATATGACTTCTCATATGTTCAATTTCATGTTCAACTTCTTCATCAGTTACTTTAGCTTCTTCTTTTTTAACTTTTAAGTTTTTGTAATCCCCTAGAGTAACTTCTGGTTTAGTAATAATTGTAAATTTAAAAATAACATTTGTATCACTAATTCCAGTAACATCAACTTGTGGTTCAATAACTGGTATTAATTTTTTCAGCATCCAATGCTTTTTTATATGCAACACTTATACAAGCATCAATTGCATCAGCATATAATGATTCAATACCAAAATGTTTTAAATAAATTTCTTTACTTGCCATTCCTTTTCTAAAGCCATCAATTTTTACATCTTTATTTTTCTTTTTTAAAGACTGCATCTAGAGCAGATACCCATTCATTTTCAAGTTTAATTTCAACTTCATGTACGTTTTTCATAAATACTTCCTTCCTTAACTACTTTATTATAATATAACTTCACTTATTTTACAAGAAAATAAGCTTAATTCCCTAGAATTTAAGCTATTTTTACAATTTTTATTGTATATCCACCATTTGGACTTGCTACTTCTACAGTATCACCATTTTTATGTTTAAGTAAAGCTATTCCTAATGGAGATTCATTTGATATTTTATTATCAAACGGATCAGCTTCCATTGAACCTACTATTTTATATTCTTCTTCTTCACCATCTTCATAACTAATTGTTACTACTGAACCTAAGCTAACTTCATTTTTTCCTTTATTATCAATGATTTCAGCATGTTCAAGTTTGTATTCTAGTTCTTGAATTTTCGCTTCAATTATGGCTTGTTCATTTCTAGCAGCATCATAATCAGCATTTTCAGATAAGTCCCCTAGTGCTCTAGCTTTCTTTTAAAGCTTTAATTACTTCTGGACGACGAACATTTTTAAGTTCATTTAATTCGTTTTCAGCTTCTAAGAAACCTTCAGCAGTCATAATAAATGTATTTTTCTTTTTTCATAAATTTATCTCCTTTTTAATTTATTTTACAGTTCATAATCATACTATAAAATACTCTATTTGTCAATCATTTTTAATCTCATCATATCGTTTTTTTTCTAACCTAGCATCTACAGGTAATTTAACAATACTTTTTGGATGATTACAAACATTTATCTTTTCATTATTATCATCATATATTGTATTAACTATATAACTAAATGTTTCATGATTTGGTCCAAAAATTCAGTTTCATAACCACTTTCAAAATAATTTCTAACTTCTAAGGTAGCCATTTTAGTACTTTCATCATAATCTAAAACCAGTCCCAAGAAATCTTGATTAGAAACTTCAGTTCTACCGTTCCAATATTGCTCATTTTCTCCAGGTAATTTATCAAAGAATTGTGGTGTAGATTCTCTATTTGCACATCTATTTAACACTTTTAAATAGTAATTTTCTTTTTTCCAAAGTAAGAGTTCCATTTAAAGCGGCATCAATCATTCTTCTATAAGCAAGAAGCACTGTTGAAACATAATAAATAGAGCGCATTCTTCCCTCAATTTTAAAGGAAGCAACACCTAAATCTATTTGTTCTTTAATAAATGGCACCATATTTAAATCTTTTGGCATAATGCTTAAGTTAACACCATTATCTGTATCAAACTCCCAACGACAAACTTGAGCACATCCTCCACGGTTTGAATCCCTATTAGTCATATAATTTGATAAAACGCATTTACCACTAAAAGAAGTACACATAGCACCATGAATAAATGTTTCAATTTCAATGCCAGTTTTAGCAATATTAATTAAATCTTCACGAGAAGCTTCACGAGCCAAAACCACACGTGTAACTCCAAGTTTTTGCCAAAAATCTCACAGCTCTGCTATTTAAAGTACTAGCTTGCGTAGACAAACATACACTTAAATTCAAATTAAGCTCTTGACAAGCTTTAATTACAGTAATATCACTTGCAATAATGCCATCAATATGGATTATCTAAGTACTTTAAGTAATCTTCTAAAGCCATTTAAATCATCATCATGAAATACAATATTAACAGTAACATATATTTTCTTATTTAAACTATGGGCATACTCTGTGGCTTCTTTAAGTTCTTCTAAGCTAAAAGTTCTTAGCATTAGCTCTCAAACTAAAAATTTTGACCACCACAATAAATGGCATCTGCACCATAAAGATATGCAAACTTCATTTTTTCAAAATCCCCAGCGGGTGCTAGTAACTCAGGCATCTAAATCACCTGCTTTATATACAGTTTTTTATCTAAAAATATAGGACTTGTTTCAATACTTTTTTGTATCACCATGAAGAACTTTTATAATATTATCAATATCTAAAAAGAATTGGATCATACCAAAAAGTATAAAACATTATCTAGATCAAGTAATTCTAAAGCATTATAATATGGATAAGCATATACTTTAGTACCTTCCTTACTTTCAATAAATTTAAAATATTTATTATTAATGCTTGCATCAATATATTATTTTCTTCTATTTTAAAGTGTTTTTCATAATTAGTAACTAAATTTCTTCTTGAATACATAAGTGCTTTTAAGACCAAAAGCAAAAACAACTACTTTTTTATTTGCATTTTTAACAACTAATTTAATTTCTTCTTTACTTAAATCACTAGATACCACAACACTATCTACATATTCTAAATAGTAATTAACAGATTTACTATTATTAGCAATATGATCAAGTAGAAGTATTTTAGTTATATTTAAATCCTTTATTACATCAAGCATACCTAAATCATCAAATATAATCCCTTTTATATGACTATTTTTTTAAGCATTACCTCTAGTTTATCTAGGTCACTATCAGTAAGTATTCTATTTATTAAAACAAAATCATCTATATCACTTATGTCAAAATATTCTTCATAACCAGTGGAAAAAAATCTAAGAGGATAAACTAGTGTTACATCCTCTTTTTTTAATTTACTTATATAATCTTTATTTGTAACTGTAACAAGTTTATTCATGTTTCCAAGTACTTACTGAAAGTCCATCACCAATGTCATAAAACTCAGTATCAAACTCAGTATTTGTCTTTAAAAATTCAATATATTTTTCTATTTTTTCCACTAAACTTTTTAAGTTACCTTTATCTAATTTATTTGATTCACCAACATAGCCATGAAACTTAATATTATCGGTTATAATAGCACCATTTGGATTTAAGAAATTTTTATATTTTTCAAAAAAATCTTGTATATTGTCCTTTAGCTGCATCGATAAATATTAAGTCGTATCTTAAATCTTCAGATAAATTAAGTTCTAATGCATCTTGATATACAACATTAATTTTCTTATCCATGCCACATTTCTTAACATTTTTAAGGCATTCCATATATCTAGTTTCATCTCTTTCAATTGTTGTAACCATAGTTTCTTGATTAGATGATGCCATAAGTATTGCAGAATATCCAATTGCACTACCTATTTCTAAGACATTTTTAATATTATTATCTCTGATATATTTCATAATAAATGCTATAGATTTCTTTTCAATAATTGGTACATTATGCTCAGATGCATAATTTTCCATTTCTAATATTTGTTCTTTCACGTTTTTCACCTTTACTTTACATATTTTTTAACTAAAGCATTAAACTCTTCATTTGTTTTAGCAAAATATACTTTACCAGTTAGAATATCCGCTACAAAATATAAGTAGTCAGTATCAGCTGGTTCTAATGCTGCATTTATGCTTCCAATAGATGGATTACAAATAGGTCCAACAGGAAGTCCAATAAATGTAGTAACTCTAGTATTATAAGGGTTTTTGTCATTTAAGTCAAGTTTTGTGATTGTTTCTGTCATTTCTTTTTTGAACTCCATAGTAACTTGTAACATCCATTCCAAGTGCCATATTAAGTCCTAATCTCTTATAAATTACTTGTGTAACCATTGCTCTATCACTATTTGTATTTGCTTCTTTTTCAGCAATACTAGCAATTGTTAATAGTTCATGAATATTATATTTACTACTTTCTATTTTGCTTTTTAATGGTTCTAATCTTTTTCTTTTGTTACATTAAGTACTTTTCTTATTACTTGTTCTATATTTGTTTCCTTATAAAAATTATATGTTTCAGGATATAAATAACCTTCTAAAAAGGAAAATATATATCTTCATCAAGTATATCATCAGTTAAGAACCAATAATCAGCTATTAAACCTTTCAAATATGCTTTATCGCTAGTTTTTTTTTTTATAGCTTCATCATAATCAATATTTGTTTCATTTGCAACCATCGTAACAAAATTCTTTTAAAGTATCACCTTCTTTAAAAGTAATTCTTACTTCATCTCTTTTTAACATTTACTACATCGCCAGTACTTAAACTAGTTATAATATCTTTCACACTCATATTACGTGAAAATTCATAACTACCAGCTTGTAAATTCTTCTTACCTGATAAAACTATATATATAAATGTTGCATATTTACTTTTAATAAGTTTTGCATCTTTTAAATTTTCCACTATTTTTCTTTACCTTCACCTTTTTTTACAGTAAATTCCACAATATCAATACTTTTACTAACTGGACTAAGTAAAATCATAAGGGTTACTATACCAACTAAAATTAAACCCACAATTACACTAAGTATCACAATCAATTTTTTTTTTTTTCATCTAATCACTACTTTCCTTTTTATTTAATAACATTATTATTTGTCTAAATATTTCATCTAAATTTTCAAGAGTTTCAGAACTTTCTATTGGCAATATTTTTTGCACACCATCATCTAATTCATATTTTCCTGCATAACAAATTGTATCACCAATATTATTTAACTCATTTTTAGTATAAATAATATATTCTCCATCATTCGTAGATACTTTCATAATTATTTTATATGTATCTTTTTTTTTTATTATCAATTATTAACTTATTTACCATAATTTACCTTCTTTAGATATGCTTCAAGTATTAAAGTTGCTGATATTATATCAGTTTTATTCTTTTATTTATTTGCTTAAGACCATTATTCTTCATAATGTTTATAGCTTCAACTGATGTAAGTCTTTCATCCTGAAGTTCTACTTTTATATTTTCTTCTTCAAGACTCTTTTTAAAGTTCAAACTTCTTTCTGCAGCAAAGCCCATGGTATTATCCATGTTTTTAGGTAGTCCCAAGACAACCACATCAATAGATTTTTCTTTTATTATAAAAAGCACTTCTTTTAAAGCTTCATCATAATCTTCCCGAGCAAATTTTATAAGTTTAAGAGGACTTACTAAAGTATTTGTTTTATCACTTATTGCAACACCACATGTTGTGGTTCCTAAATCTAAACCCAAGTATCTCATTATTTACCCAAGTAAGTATTAATAATTGCCATTAACACTTCAGTTCTATCAAATTTAGATAATTTACTTCTTGAATGATTAAAAGTAGTGATATATTTTAAATCACCAGTTGCAAGATACCCCACTAATTGATTAGTTGCATTATATCCCTTAAACTCCATTGCTTCAATTACTTCATTAATAGTCATAAGTATTAATTCCTGTCTTAATTCTTTGACATTAAATATAGTTGTATTATTATCCATAAAATTCACCCACTTATATAATTAGCTCAAACTAATTTTATCAAAATTCAAAAAAAAATTGTAATATAAAAGGATGCCAAACAGCATCCATGTAGAGATTTTCTTAAGGTACTCAACAACAGTATTACATTTGTTTATATTTTTAAAAAGAAAACTTTAATACTTAATATTGTAGGAACTATAAGACTATAATTTATATTATAGAAAGGTTTGTAAAAGAGTTAATGATTAATAAACAAAATGTCTTTCCCGAAAACCTCTACAACTAATACTAACAATTGAATGTGAAAAAAATGTGATAGAAATGTGAAAATTTATTTTTGCTCAAATTTTGCTGAATTTTGTTTAAAAAAGTCATAATATAGTTTCATGTTTTCAAGTTTCCAGAAGTTTTTAGATGTAACAGGAACACTATCTAAATCATATATTATAGCCCCAGTCATACCAAGTAAAAATGGTGAGTGAGTAGCAATAATAAATTGACAATTAAAAATCTTGCTGACTCTTCTAAAAATTTAGTGAGTTTAAGTTGCATCGCGGCAGACATACTATTTTCAGGTTCATCAAGTAAATATAAACTATTTTCTTTTATTTCAGATACAAAATACATAAGGGCTGCCTCTCCATTAGATTGCTCTTTTACATCTTTATCAAGTACTCTATTTCTAACATAATTTGATGCACTTTTTTTCTTTTAGCATCAATTGAATTTTTCAAATTTTGATAGTCATTCATATCATCAATTGTTTTATCTTTATTATCAAAGTATTCTCTAAATAACATTTCTCTTTGACTAAATCCTCGGTTATTTATTCTTCTTACATTAGATATATAATCAAATACATCATCGCTTCTTATTATCTTAGCTTCTTCAAAATATTCCATAGATGTTTCAAATCTGCAATGTTCCAAATACTTCATCATCATTTCTCCATGTACCCCAAATGATCCATCACAATTAAGTTTATTAGCAATTATATTTAAAATTGTTGATTTACCAGAGCCATTACCACCATAAAGTATAGTTACATCACTAAATTTAATATCTTTAAATTCTTTTTCTGGAAACATTCTAAATGGATATTGATTATGAAAATATGTTCTTTTTCTTCACTTAAAATTATATTTTCAGTATTTTCACTAACTAAACTAAATTCTTTTTAAATAAACCATTATAACCACCTAATAATATAATACCATACTCTTATAGCAAAAGCAAACATTTATTTGTTAAAAATACAAAATAAAAAGCTCAATAGTTTTCTATCAAGTTTTACATTTTCATACTGGATAACTTATTGCACGCACCACCAGTAAGCGATTAACATACTCACACCGGATAACTTATTGCTCGCGCCACCGGTAAGCGATTAACATTTTCATGTGATATTGCTTAAAATTTTTATCTCGTATTAATTATAAACAAGTTCAGAGTCTTTTTCCTGTTCTATTTTCATCTTTTTTTAACAGTATCAACATCAGCTAAAAAATAAATTTATACCTAGTTTTTTCAATTTTAAGACTTTTTCAAAATTTAGCAAAATTTCTTTCATAATATACTCAATTACTTTAGCAGGTTTACCATTTTCAGTTAAATGAACATGATCTATATATTTTTCTAAAGTAGGAAAAGCATTTTGTATTAATACTGCTGTATCTTGTCCTAGAATTTTTTTGAATTAAAATAGTGTTACATTCTCCGTATCTTTTTATTTTTTTATCACGTATTCTTTTGTATTTTTCAACTTTACTACTTAATGGAATGAACCATAGAATATCTTCATCTTTTACAGTAAAATATGTAGGTCTTGTCCTCCCTCTTTCATGATTTGTCATAAGATTTTTATCTTCAACTAAATCAAAAAACTCATCCTTAATATGATATAAATAACCTGTTTTAACTTTCATTATTGTTTTCTCCCCCCTCTGACAAATCAATTATAGCATAAGCCACAAAAAAAACTCAATACATTTTGTTGAGTTTTTAAAATTTTCTTCCGGAATAATTTATTACTCGCACCATCCGGGAGCGAGAAACATTGTCGACCGGAATAATTTATTACTCGCACCATCCGGGAGCGAGAAACATTTACATGCTATACTCTTTCAAGCACATTTAAATTGTACAATAATATAATACTTTTGTCAAGGACTTTCTGATTTAATTTATTGCTATTTAGTTTTTATTTCTACAATAGTTTCTCCTAAATTCCAATTATTTTTATAATATCTTATTACATCTTTATGCTTTCTTAAAACATTATGAACTTCTTCCGTAAGTATATTAGTACTTTTCCCATGAATAATGATAATCGTATCATTATTCATAGCCTTATTATCCCTAATAAATTCATTTACAAGTACTTCTACCATAGGAACTATTTCTCCATGTAAATCAAGTCTAGGAGTTTTGTTTGTTATCATTATTATTTACCATACCAGTCTTTTTTGCATAATAATCAAGTACTTCTGATAAAGTTGGAATTGATAATCTTGAACCAATTTTAGTAACAGATAAACCTGCAGCAATATTTGCAAGAGTTATAGTTTTTTCCATATCAAAGTTATTTGCTATACCATAAGTAAATGCTCCATGAAATATATCACCAGCACCAGTAGTATCTACTGCATTTACTTTAAGACCTGGCATTATTTTTATTTCATTACCTACTTGATATAAACAACCTTTTTCTTCTAAAGTTATAACTAAATTACTATTTGGATATTTATCTTGTAATTTATTATATATAGCAACTAATATACTTGGATTACTATAATCAAATTTCATACCAGTAACTGTTTCAGCAAAACCCTTACTGCATACTATATATTTAATATATTTACATAATTCAAGTAGTTCTGGTGTTACTCTACCAGCATCAATTACACTTATTGCATTTTGATATTTACTTATAGCATTTTGTGTTGCTCCATAATCATGTCCATCTGTAAATATGATATCCGGAGTAAAGTCATAGTTAAGTTTTTTTAATGCAGGATGTTCTGTTGCTACATTAAATACTGTTCTTGAACCATTTTCTTTTTATTAATAAGAATAAATGAGAAAGATGTTTCTTTATCATAACTAGTTTCTATATAATCTGTATTTACATGTATATCTTGAAACTCTTTCTTTATATTAGTTCCAAAATCATCAGATCCTATAGTACTAGCAATAACAGTATCTACTCCCCATTTACCAAGTAAATATGCAGCATTAGATGCAGGACCACCACCAGCACTATATTTTTTTTTCATTATATCTATATTTAGTATTTTCAATTGGATAATCATCAACCGGAACAGTTATATCCCAGCTAGAATGACCTATACATAATATTTTCATATTCATTTTCCTTTCATTAAAATTTATTTTTTTTATTCAATTCTTATTGGATCATTTTGAGTTCCTGTTCCACTAACATAGTGTACATCAGATGTCAAGAAAAATGTTGGTCGTGCTGCACAAACCACATCAATTTCGGAACTATAAGTATGCCCCTCACTACTAATTATAAATGCTGCATTCCAATCGAGACCATATCGTGTAATTGTCCATTCATTTAAACCTGAATACAACCAATTTTCAGATATTGCCATTCTATAGTCTTTTTGTACACCCGTTGCATCCATCAGAATTGTTTTTGTCATTATAATATCCCAAATAATTCCAATAAGAAGGGGATGCTGCATAAAGATAATCAGAAACGTACATTAAACCTATTTTTCCTGTGTACTCTGTTTCTGTTGAATACTCTCCTAATACCATGTTTACTATTTCATTCTGATAAGTTGTTGCAGGTACAACCGTAACTATATCTTTAAACATATTACCTCCAACTTTCCAAATTGTAGTATCGATTTTATCAGAAAAGTTTGATAATCCAGTTAAAAAGTTTCCATTTAAATAATCTTTTAAATCTGACCGTGACCAAATATTATCATCAGCATCCCATACTAAACTTGTCGCAGAATTAATTTTAATAACTTTAATTTTGTTATCAAAAACGCCAATTATTCGATACAAGTCATCATTATTGCAATTTGATGCATCTTTTTTAAGCATATGTAGTTGTTGGGATTTGCACCAGCATATCTATAAGAATTATCCTTAGCTCCATTTATAAGTTTATTATTATGATAATAGATATCTGTAATACTACTTTTTCCCTTTGTCCCAAGCGAAGTTAAACAACTAGTCAGATTATCACCGTTTGCACAAACATCCAGTAAAACTTGAGGAATATTTTCTTTTTGTAACAAAACTCCTACTTCCATACTTTTACCAAAATTGCCAGATTGATCATAAGCTTGATTTAAATATGTTAAAGTTATAGTCCACTCATGAATAGTTGCTGTCGTACTTGAATTAGAAGTTATACTATAATTATTTGCTATATTAATATAATTTCTGGTGTAGTTCCACTCGTATATGTAAATGTATTATTTTCTATTTGAAAATACAAATAATAATTATAAGCAGCAGTGTTTTTAGTACTATTAGCTTTTAAAGAAGCAGTAGCTGTAGTACTTGTAGTATAATTAGTACCATTTTCTTTTTAAAGTAGTTGGTGTTGCATCTAGCTTAAGAGGATTTCCCACTTTTAACTTAAACTCATCTACTGTATCACCTTTTATAACTATATTAGTCTGAGCATTATTAATAATTGGTGCTAAAAAGCATAAGTAACTTTTGCAATAAGTATAAAAAAATACTCCCACAATTAAAACACTTAATATATATAAAAATTTATTACTTTTAATTTTTTTTATAAATTTCTTCATAAGTCAATCACCCTACTATTAATAGTTTACCATAATTTTTCTAAAAAGAAAATATTAAAGTAATAAATTTTTATAATTTTATGTTTAGTAAATGTAACTTGAGGTCGAAAATTTCGACCTCAAGTTTATATTTTTTTATTTTTGTAAGTATATTATTTAATATTTCTTTATCTTCTATTTTACTTATACAAAAGCATTTTTTACCTAAATCTTTAAAAGATGAACCAGAAGTATATAATATTTCTTTATCTATTATAATAAACCTATCATGAAAAGAATCATTATTAATAAACGTTATATTATTATATTGTTTTAAATATTTATTTTTAGTTATTTCATCTATATTTTTTGAAACAATTATAATATTCTTATTTATATTTTTAAGAATATCTAATAATTCTTTTCCTGCATAATTATCAATGATAATTATGTTTTCTTTAGATTTATTTAAAATTTCTAATAAAAAGAGAATATGCATCGTAAATTTGTCCTTCATAAAATAATGAATTAATTTTAGGTTTAAATTCATCAAAGGTTTCTTTTAGTGTTTTTATATCTTCCGTATTTTTAAGAACTTGATTATTTATGTATTTCTGTTCCACTAGATTTGTGGAAATATATCTCCTCATAAATACAAAAGCTCTCATTATATTTACACTTACTTTTGATGCCATTTCAGTTTTTAATACACTTGCAAGCATGGCAACACCTTGTTCAGTAAAAAAACATAAGGATAATATTTTGAATATTTGCCTTGTTCTAACTCCAGGTTTGTATTTTTATGTTTTAAAATAACATAATACTCTTCTTTTTGTTAATTGAAAATAAAAATCTTCCGGAAATCTATCAATGTTTCTTTTGACAGCTTGATTAATAGTTTTTGCACCATTTGCACACCCATATAGCCTTCCTAAATCACTGTCTAACATTACTTGTTTATCTCTTCTGTCATAGATCAAATTTTCTATTTTTTCATTATCTTTAATTATTAAATTATTCATTTTTTCCTCCTTTATTTTTTTTTAATTCTAAGGTCCCAATTTGGGACCTTAGAATTTTCACATTATTATTTTTCATTACTTTATCCTCCTTTTCAAAATTATTTTTCGCTTTTTGTGGTCACAATTTGTGACCGCAAATTTTCTATTTTTAAAAAAAGAGCATTCCCGTAGGAAATGCCCGAATAGATATATTATGCTTGCCTCAAAAATATAAATTGTCGACTAAAGATTTATGGTATTAACACTTGGCAAGTTAATTAATACACATTAAGTATATAACATTTAAATATTAAAAATAATATATTATTGAAAAAGCATTAAAGTTTTGATATTATATGAAACAAGAGGTGTTTAAATAGTGGAAATAATAGGTATAATCGCAGAATATAATCCTTTTCATAATGGTCATATTTATCACATAAATAAAATAAAAGAAATGTATCCTGATTCAATATTAATATTAGTATTAAACGGATATTTTTTAGAACGCGGAGAAATATCGCTCTTAGCAAAAGAAAATAAAGCGAAAATAGCTTTAGACTATGGAGTTAATATAGTTTTAGAACTACCATTTATATATGGAACTCAGTCCGCAGATACATTTGCAAATATGAGCATTAAATTACTTAATAAATTAAATGTAAATAAAATTATATTTGGTAGTGAATGCGCAGATATTCTTCTTTTTAGAAAAACTTGCTGACACGCAATTAGAACCTGAATTTGGAAAACTAGTAAAAACATATTTAAATGAAGGTATTAATTACCCTACTGCACTTGCTAAAGCAACAAAAATTGATTTTGAATATAAACCAAATGATCTACTCGGTATTTCTTATATAAAAGCAATAAAAGAAAATAAATTTAATATAAAGCAAGAATGCATCAAAAGAACAAATGATTATCATGATTTACATAGTAACGAAGAAATAATAAGTGCCTCAAATATTAGAAATAAACTTAAATTAAATGAAAATATAAGCAAATATTTACCTAATGAAGTAATAGATGATTTAATTAAAATTAATAAAGATATGTATTTTAATTTATTAAAAGTAAGATTATAACCGATGATAATTTAAATGATTATTTAGATGTAGATGAAGGAATAGAATATAGACTTAAAAAAAACATAATTATATCTAATAATATAGATGAATTCATAGATAAAGTTAAAACAAAAAGATATACATATAATAAATTAAATAGAATGTTTATTCATATATTAATTGGGCTTAAAAAAAAGAGATAACTATATAGATAATAACTATCTTAGAATAATAGGTTTTGATAACATAGGTAGAAATTACTTGCAAAAAATAAATTGCATAACCAATTACAAAAACACTAAAGTTTATGATTATGAATTAAAAGCTAGTTTAATTTATGATTTAATTAATAATACCAATACTTATGAATTTGAAATAAAAAACAAGCCAGTCATCAAAGACTAGTTTGTTTTTTTAAAATAAACTAAGTTGAGCAGATTCAGGCATTCCTTCAAAAACACCAAGTTCACGAAGAGCATTAACTGTTGTTTGATTCACCTTTCCACGCATTTGAAAATCTTCAACACAGTAGAATGGTTTCTTATTTCTTTCTTCCACAATTTTATTTGCAACATTTTCACCAAGACCATCAACAGCCATAAATGGTAAATATAAGCATTTATTTTCTTCATCAATATAAAATGTTTTAGCAAGTGACTTAGTTATATCAATATTTTTAAAGGTAAAACCACGAGCTAACATTTCAAGAGCAACTGCTAAAGTATCACCTACTGCAGATTCTTTAGCGGATGCTCCAAAGCCTTTTTTCTTTAATTTCAATAAGTCTTCTTTTAATACCATCGTAGCCTTTAAGCATAGCATTTACATCAAAATCACTTCTTCTGATACTAAAATAAGCTGAATAATAATATAAAGGATAATAAACTTTAAACCAAGCAACACGATATGCCATCATAACATAAGCACAAGCATGAGCTTTAGGAAACATATACTCTATTTTACGACAACATTCAATGAACCATTCTGGAACACTAAATTCTCGCATATAAGCAACATGTTCATTCCAAGCATCTGGTTCTTTCTTAGCTTTTCCTTTACGAACAAACTCCGATATTTTGAAGGCTCTAGATGGATCTAGACCATAGTTTATTAAACTAACCATAATATCATCACGACAACCAACAACTTCATTAAATGAAGCTACGTTATTTACAATTAAATCTCGAACGTTTCCTTGCCATACATTAGTCCCGTGAGATAAACCTGCAATCTTAACTAAGTCTGCAAAATGTGTAGGCTTAATTTCAAGAAGCATGTTTATAGCAAAGTTTGTACCAAATTCTGGAATACCTAAAGTTCCTGTTTTACATAAAATTTGTTCTTCAGTAACACCTAAAGCTTTCGGAGATGTAAATAAACTAATTATATTCTTATCATCAAATGGTATTTCTTCTTTAATATTTATACCTGTTGTATCGCCTAAATATCTTAGCATTGTTGGATCATCGTGTCCAAGAATATCTAATTTTAAAACGTTATCGTGAATGGCATGGAAATCAAAGTGAGTTGTGTACCAAGTACTATCTGGTTCATCAGCTGGATATTGATATGGAGTAAAATCAAATACGTCCATATATTGAGGAATAACAATAATACCACCAGGATGTTGTCCAGTTGTTCTTTTAACACCAGTACATCCAATAGAAATACGTTCTATTTCTGTATTATTTAGAATAATTCCCTTATCTTCACAATATGCTTTTACATAACCAAAAGCAGTTTTTTTCCGCAACAGTTGAAATAGTTCCTGCACGATAAGCATGATCTTCACCGAATAGTACCTTTACATGGTTATGAGCATCAGCTTGATTATCACCAGAGAAGTTAAGGTCGATATCTGGTACCTTTTCCGCTTTAAATCCAAGGAATGTTGCAAATGGCATATCTTGCCCTTCTTTTTTTGAGTTTACTTCCACACTCACAAGTTCTATCAGGCATATCATAGCCAGATGGATAAAGACTAGCTAGACTTTCTCCATTTTCATCTTCAAAATAAGATTTTTTGCATTTTGGACAAACATAATGTGGAGGAAGACCATTAACTTCTGTTATTCCCATCATTGTGGCAACTAAACTTGAACCAACTGAACCACGTGAACCCACAAAATAACCATCTTCATTTGATTTTTTAACTAATTTTTCAGCAATTAGATAAATAACGTCGTATCCACCACCAATAATACCAGCAAGTTCAGCTTCAAGTCTTTCTTCAATATTTTTGGAAGTGGATCACCATATATTTCATGAGCTTTATTATAAACCATTTCTTTAGTTACTTCGGCACTATTTTCCAAAACTGGAGTATATAATTTATCTCTAATTATTTGTAAGGGTTCTACCATATCAGCTATTTTGTTAGTATTTGTTACAACTATTTCTTTAGCTAAATCATCACCTAAGAAGGAAAACGCATCCAGCATTTCTCTAGTTGTCATAAAGAACATATTAGGTAGCTCTATATCAGGTCTATTAAGAGGATGTATCTTACCATTTGTTTTTTGATGAACAATAACTTTACGATATATTAAGTCTTCAGGCCTTAAATTATGAACATCACCAGTTGCACAAACAAGTTTTCCCATCGATTTAGCAAGTTTTACAAGTCTTGTAATATAACCATTATATTCAAGAGTATTATGAAATTTTTATCTTCGCCGATTAAATGAGTACATGCAGAAGCTGGTTGAACCTCAATATAATCATAAAAAATTCATTAAATCTTTTAAGTCGTCATCACTCATGCCATAACCTTTATCAAAGACTTCACCATTAACACAACCACTCCCAACAATTAAGCCATCTCGCAAATTAATTAAATCGGTTCTAGGTAATTTAGCATCTTTTCCTTTATATAAATATTTAGTATTAGCAAGTGAAATAATTTTAAATAAATTTTTTAAGACCCACTGGATTTTTAGCAATTACAGTTAAATGGAAAGGTCTTGCAAATTTAATAGCATTTTCTTGGTCTGCTAAAGTTTCTAAATCTAAAAGTAGTTTTAATATTTTGACTTTTTTAATTCATATAACATTTTATAAAAACATTTACTTGTTCCTTCACAGTCATAATCAGCTCTATGGTGTTTATCTTCATCCCATTCAACTTCTAAGTTTTTAACAAGTGTTGAAAGCTTATGATTTCTCCAATCAGGATACATATTTCTTGCAAGCCCCATTGTATCTACAACAGTATTATTAAACTCACCTAAATTATATTTTTTTACATGCACTTGTAACAAAGGAAATATCAAATTGAGCATTATGAGCAACTAATGGCCTATCTCCACAGAACTCTAAGAATCTTCTTGTTACATTTTCTTCGCTATCTTTACCTACTAACATTTCATCAGTAATATTTGTAAGTTCTGTTATAATCTTTGGAAGAGGTGTAGGACACGCAATAAGTTCATCAAATCTATCAATTATCTCATTATTTTTAACTTTAACTGCCCCGATTTCTATCATTTGATCAATACCACTATTAAGCCCAGTAGTTTCAGTATCATATACAACATATTCTTGATCAAATAATGAATATTCTTTATTTTTAAAAACAATATTTGATTCAACATCAACAATATTAAGTTCTGCTCCATATAATGCTTTAAACTTATCTTTATCTTCTTTTCCCTTATTAACTTTAGCCAAAGCATTATAAATATCTGGATAAGCCTGAAGTGAATTATGATCAGTTACAGCAACAGCTTTATGGCCTAGTTTCATAGCAAATTTAGCAAGTGTTGCAGTTGGAACTACTCCATCCATCATACTCATCATCGTATGTGCATGAAGTTCAACTCTCTTTTTCTTCTTCTTCATCTTTAACAGTTAAATCTTTTGATGGAATAATCTCAATATTTCGAGCATTAATTACCATTTGATGTAAATATTCATCCATTTCCATATGTCCATGAATTCTATACCATGAACCAACATTAAGTTTTTTATTTAAAATACCAAATTCTTCTTCATTAAATCTTACAATTTTCATCGGATAACTATCAGTTTTATCTGATACTTTCAAATTCATAATAAAGATTGGTCCTTTTTTTCCTTGTCTTTCTGCTACTTCTTTAGCAAAAAATATAAACTTCAATTATGATATTTTTCATTTCACCAAGAATATTATTTAATTTAGTAACTTCTCCATCTTTATGTACACCAAGTATAACTGGGCTTTTTCTTTTTTTTAGATACTACACTTTGTTTTTCAAGTTCTATTTCTTCTTGAAGATTCTTTCTTTCATCTTCACTAATAATTACTTCAAGTTTATAATCTCCAAGACCATATCTTTTTAAATTATTTAATAAATCTGTTCCTTCATGGATTAAATCACTTTTCTCAAAATCATTTAAAACATGGAAATAAATTGTATCATTTACTACTTCAATATTACTTTTTTTTACACTTATTAAAGATGGTCTTTTTAAAATAATATCATCAATTAAATAATCTATATAACTTACTATATCTTCATGTGTAACATTATCATAATTCATAATAATTTCACAAGGTTTCTCACCATTAATACCACTTAAAGCACTTAAAAACAATCTATTTATATTATTTATTGGTAAGACATTTGTATTTTTAATATATACATAAAATTTATTTTCATTTTTCTTTAAAACTACTCTATCTAAACTTGCTTCATTAAATAATTCATCAACAAAAGAAATACTTTTAAAAAGATCTATTTAGTTCTTCATTCATTTTAAACCACCTTCTTTATATTATTAACGATTATACTTACTTTGTCAAATCTTTTTGAAACATTTCCATTAATCTCTACTAAATCCCCTATTTTTAAATCATTTATTAAATTCATATTCTTAGGAAAAATAGTAAAATCACATGTTCCTGTTTCATCACTGGCACTAATAAATGCCATATTTTCATTTTTCTTAGTTTTAATATTACTTATCCTATTTACTAAAACAACACACTTAATATTTTTAAATAAATATTTTTCTAGCATTTCAAGTTTCATCACATTTTGATACTTACTTGCAGGATGATTTGTTATAAAATAGCCAAAGCTTTCTAGTTCATTATTTCTTTTTACTTCATCACTATAATCATCTAATTCAATAATAACAGGCCTCTTAATTAGTTCATCATCTATTTCTGCAAAATTAAGGGCTACGGCAATATTTTCCACTAAAGTTCTTTCATTTAAATTAAAACTTCTAAGAGCTTCTGCTTTAATTAAAGTATTTAAAATATTTTCATTAAGGATTTTCTTATTCTTACAAACAAAGTCAAAAAAATCAGTGTATTCATCTTTTCTATTTTCTATTATTTTCTCACTCAAGTTTTCTGGAATACCTTTAATTTGCCAAAGTGGCATTATTAACTCTTTTCCACTTATATAAAACTTATTATGACTTAAATTCACATCTGGTTTTTCAAGTTTTATACCTTTATTTTTTAAAAACAAAACTAATTTAGCAAACTTTTCATTATCTTTATTATTAATCATTTCTATAATAAAGTATTCTGGATATTTTACTTTTAAATATGCCATATCATAACTTATACGAGCATAAGCAACTGAATGAGCTTTATTAAAACCATAACTTGCAAATTTAACTATCAAATCATAAATTAAAGTTGCAACACTTCTATCATAGCCTTTACCTATTGCACCATTTATAAATTTTTTCTTTTTCTGCATTAATAACACTTTCTTTTTTTCTTAGAAATAGCTCTTCTTATAATATCAGCTTCTGCAAGAGAATAACCACCAATTTTACCTAAAATAGCCATAATTTGTTCTTGATATAAAATAATTCCATAAGTATCTTTTAATATTGGTTCTAAATCTTTATGAATATAAGTAATTTCTTTCTTACCATTTTTTCTTGCAATATATTCATCTGCTTCTTCTAAAGCACCAGGTCTTCCTAAAGCAAGTGATGCTACTAAGTCATTAAAAGAACTAGGTTTTAGTTTTCTAATTAAATTTCTCATAAGACTTGTTTCAAATTGAAATATTCCTTCAGTTTTTCCAGTGCAAAATAAATTTAGTACTGCTTTATCATTTAAATCGATATTTTTTAAAGCATCTTTGCCTACTTCATCTAATATATTTTTATGGTAGTTAAATTTTTAAGAGCTAAAAAGTCCATTTTTAAGAGTCCAATGCTTTCTAGATAATCCATTGTTACCCCAGTAATTAAAGTATTATTTTCATAATGAATAGGTATTATTTCATCTAAATTAGTGCTTGATATTACTACACCTGCAGCATGAGTTGAAGTATTTTTCTTTAAACCTTCTAAATGCATTGATATATTATAAAGCTTCTTAAGTTCATTATAATTATTTAAATACTTTTTAATATTTTCATTTGTTAAATTATCTTTTAAACAAATATTACCATTTATACATTTAATAAAATTATCAAGAAGTGTATCATTAATTTTTAATAATTTACCAATTTCTCTAAGAACTAACTTACTTTTTAAAGTTGTAAAAGTAAGACCTAAAGCTACATTTTTTTATCACCATATCTATTTCTGACATACTCAATTATTTCTTCTCTTTTTTAAAGCATCAAAATCCACATCGATATCAGGCATTGTAACTCTTTCGGGATTTAAAAATCTTTCAAACAATAAATTATACTTCAAAGGATCAATTTCAGTTATACCAATAGAATAACTAACCAAAGACCCAGCCGCAGATCCCCGACCTGGTCCCACTAAAATATCATGCCTTTTAGCATATAAAACATAATCATAAACAATTAAAAAATAATCTACAAATCCCATTTCATTAATTATTTTTAGTTCATAATTTAATCTTTTTAAATATATATCAGGTACTTTACCATTTAATCTTTTAGTTAGACCTTTAAAACATAAATCATGTAAAAATGAAGAAGAGTCAATATTACCCTTATACTTAGGAATATACTTTTTATTAAACTTTAATTCCAAATTTAATAAACTAACTACTTCATCTATCTTACCCAAATCTATTTCAGGCACAAAATAATAATTTTGTTCATACATCCCTACTTCTTCTTTTCTTAATTTATCAAGATATGCAAAAAAATAAAACATCATCTTTCTTTAAAGCTTTTAAATCATTTATATATAATACATTACTTGTTATTGTTAAAGCATTTAATCTTTCTAAAGAGTTATTGTAACTTATATAAAGGTTATTAAAAAAACTTTAATTTATCAAATAACTCTTTACTTTTAAAAGGCACTATACACAAAATACTATCTTTATATACACTTAAATCATCTAATATAAGTTCATTTTTTTTCCTTTTAAAGTATGAATCTTAAGTAAATTTTTATAACCATCATAATTTATAGCATATAAATATACATTTAAATCATCTATTTTTACATCTAGACCTACAATTGGTTTTATATTATTTTTCTTACAAGCATAATAAAATTCAAGAACGCCATATAAATTTTCATCACATATTCCACATGTATCAATATTCTTTTCACTTAAAAAACTAATTAAATTTGGAACTTTAATTAAACTTTTTAATAATGTATAATCAGTTGTTACTTTAAGTGGTATGTACATCTTGGCATCTCCTTATAAGTAGATTATAACACGTATTTATAATTTATTTAAGTAGTTTTATGTATTTTTATTTACTGATTTTCTAAGAAGTGATATAATCAAATCTAGGAAGTGTGAAGGATGGAAATATTATTAAATTATGAATTATTAAAATTACTAAAAGAATATGAAAAAAAAGGATTATTAGCAGATGAAAATTTTATTAAAACCGCTGTTAAGATTATTCTTGAAAAAAGAAGATGTCAAAGAGAAGTTGATGATATCGTCATTGGTGAAAATGCCATTTTATTTGAAATACCTATGTTTGATGAAAACAGCAAAACATTATATATTAAAAGTGGCATGGATACAAAAAGAGTTGTAGAAAACTTTTTAAAAGTGATACTATAAACATATACAATTTAAAAGTTTTAACTTATATACTAGAAGTATGTAATGAAATATGTCAAAAAGCAAAAAAGCACAATGATGTTACATCTTATCTTATTTATTTACATGAGCATTTTAAAACAACTGCCATAGACTTATGTAGCAGAATGGCTAGAATTGATGCTGTAAATCAAATAAGCAATTTAGCAAATTGGCTTTCAATAAAAGATAAAGAAACACTTGAAAATTATATAAATTATGAAATTGTTTCAGCACTTTTACAAGGATATAGTTACGAAAAAGGCATACTCAGATGTCCAGTATTCAAATATTTAAATAAATATAATTTACATTTAGCAAATGAAGGAAGAAATGTAGATACTGAAGAAGAATTAATGTATAAAATAAATGCTGCCACAACAAATAATACATTAGATGAAAATCTTTATATTGGTTTTCCAATTGATGAAGATAATTACAAAGACTTAGCAAGTCAAAAAAGAAAATACTGCTAAATTATTATTAAGAAAAAGAAACTGAAAATCAGTTTCTTTTTTCTAACTACAAGCATCCATTAAGAAGCCATACAAGCTTATATCCTTATCATATACACCCTTTTTAATATTTAAATCTATATCACATAATTTAACTAAATTTCCGAGTAGTTCTTTGTTAGAAAATTTACTAGAATTTGTATAGAATTTATTTATTTGCCAATCTGCTAGAGAAAGATAACTCATAATATCACTCATACTCATTTTATTATATAAATTTTTAACATAATACATAAGACGATATTCTCTAGCTAAAAGTGAAACCAAAACAGTTGGTTCTACTTTTATATATTTTTAATGATTTAAGTATTTTCAAAGATAATTTTAAATTTTTTTTTCAATTACAGCATTTACAAAAAGCAAAATTATTATTTGTTTTTTCTTCCCCTACTATATTTAATACATCATTATATTTGATTGTACATGGAAAACCATAATATATCATAATTTTATCAAGTTCATTAAACATTATATCTAAATTATTATAAGAATTATCCATTATATAATTAAGTGTTTTATAATCAATGCTATAATCATAGTTTTTCAAATAACTTGTTAAAGTACTATTAATATTTCTTTTATCCATCTTGGGAATATTAATTATAGAACCTTTGTTTTTTATACTTTTACAATCTTTTTTTTTCTTAAATCAATTCCATTTAATGTCGTAAAAATAATATTAGTAGTTTCATTTGAATTTTCTAAATATTTACTCAAAAGTTCATTATCACTTTCACTTATTTTACCAGTACCAAAAAAATCAGCATTTGATACAACAATCCATTTTTTACTATCATCTAAACTAAAATAAGAAGCTTCCTCAATTATTTCTTTAATTGTACACCTATTTGCATTAAAAAGAATATAGTTATTACCCTTAACCATTTTCTTAATTTCATCATCTATGATTCTATAACTTTCAGCACTTATTAAATAATTCATATTAATCACTACTTAAGTATATCATTTTTAAAAAGAAAAAAGAAAGAGCTCTTTCTTAATTCTATCTAAACATTATATAATGTACTATATTTTATGGTCATTTTATTTTTATGTGCTATTATTAATTTACATCTGTTTTCTTAATAATAAATATTTTACTATTTTTATAAAAAGCATAGAAAATATCTTTTATAAATAAATTATTTTTTGATAGTTCTTCTTCTACCCATTCTGGTGTTTTTTTAATATATTTAAGGACTTTAGTTTGAAGCTGTCCATCAAGTATTAAAGCCTGTGGATAAGGACTTTTAAGTTTAAAAAAGTTATATTTAAAAATTGATAATTGTCCATTCGGTTCTAAAAACGCATATTCGACCATATCTATATCTCTGATTTCTTTTTGTCTTAAAGAAACAAGTAGATCATCTAAAGAGTATCTTTTGTTTTACCATTTCTTTATAATTTATTTTACCATTTACTATAATGAGAGATGGTTTGCCATCAAATATGGTTCTAAACTTTCTTGATTTAATAGAAATAAATGCAAATAAAACTTCAAGAATAACTAAACAAGTAATAGGTATAACGGTATAAGCCATAGGTTGTTTAAATTCTTCAATGCTAATAGCTACTAGTTCTGCGATTAGTATAGACACAATTAAATCTATTACTCCAAGTTGCCCTATTTCTCTTTTGCCCATAATGCGATAAGCAATAAGAACAAAAAATAAAAAGAAAATAGTTCTAAATAATACTGTAAATATTTGCATAATATCACCAATAATATTATGGTAATAATGAAAGGTTTTTAAACATAGTATTTATTAGGTGATTATATTTTGAAAAATTTATTAAAATATCTAGGATATTATACATTATTTTTTAATAACATTAGTTTTTATTACTAGTTTACTTAATTTAATCGGAGTTAACTCTACGATAACTAACCTTTTAATATTTATATTTAATATTAGTTTATTCTTTATATTTGGTCTTAAAAATGGTAAGAAAGCAAGTAATAAAGGTTATCTAGCTGGACTTAAAGTTGGTGGTTTATTTTTACTTGTATTAATTATTATAAGTTTATTTACATCTAAAAAAATATATTTAGTTTAAGCACATTTATTTACTATTTAGTTTTAATATTAGCAAGTACTTTAGGTGGATCTCTTGGCATAAATAAAAAGAGTGAATAAAACACTCTAGTTTATAAATACGTATTCATTATTTTTTAAAGTAACATAAGCATCTTCACTATAATACTCTTTGGTAACAGGATTTACCTGTTTTTCTAAATATTTTAAATCATATAGTTCTTTTAATGTAATAGTATCGTTATTGCATTTCTTTTCTATTTTACACTTTTTAGCTGCCTCAATGATATATTTTTTCTTCCACCAAAAAGTAATTTATCATTATGATTATCTACTACTTTAAATGAAGTAACACCAATAACTAAGCCAAATATTATAATAATTGTTGCAGAAATAATCCACTTATTCATGCTTTCTCCATAATAATTTTTAACAAATTCATCACGATATTCTTTCATTGTTCCATTTTTAATATTTATTCTTATATTTTTCATAATTTGGTGTAAAAAAAAATATATATTGTGAATTGACAAAAGTCTAGCACCGAAAGTTTCATTTGCTGTAATCAAATGTCTGATATAAGCTTTAGTATAGTTTTTACAAGCATAACAATCACAATCATCTATGGGAGTAAAATCTTCTTTATATTTACTATTTTTTTAAATTGATTTTACCATATTTAGTATAAGCATGACCATGTCTTGCTAGTCTAGTTGGACTTACGCAATCAAATATATCAATACCACGCATAGAATTTTCAATTAAATCTATTGGATCACCAACTCCCATTAGATAACGAAGTTTATCTTCTGGCAAATATGGAGTTGAATATTCAACCATTTTATACATGGTTGGTTTATCTTCACCCACAGATGTACCTCCAACAGAATAACCATCAAAATTCATCTTAACCAGTTCTTCCGCACAGTGTCGTCTCAAATCTGGATATTCTCCCCCTTGAACAATACCAAATAATAATTGATCATTATCCTCTTTAACAGCTTTACCACGAGCTGCCCATCTAAGAGTTCTTTCTACACTTTTTTCCATATATTCATGAGTACTTGGCCATTTAACACATTCATCAAAACTCATCATAATATCACTACCAAGTTTAGTTTGAATCTCTATTGACTTTTCCGGAGTTAAAAAAATAAATTATCACCATTTAAGTGATTTTTTAAACTTAACTCCTTCTTCACTTATATCCTTTGGTTTAGCCAGAGAAAAAACTTGAAAGCCACCAGAGTCTGTTAAAATCGGGCCATCATAATTCATAAACTTATGAAGTTTACCAGCTTTATCCACAATATCCTCACCCGGTCTAAGCCACAAATGATAAGTATTAGCAAGAACAATACCAGAGCCAATTTTCTTTAATTCTTCCGGAGATAAAGTCTTAACTGTTGCATTTGTACCAACAGGCATAAACATCGGAGTTTCATAAGTTTTACCATTATACGTAATTTCACCAAGTCTTCCCATTGTTTTATTATCTTTATACCTTAATTTAAATTCTAGTTTCATAAAAAAACACATCCATTCATATCCATTTTACCAAAAAATATAAAAAGTTAAATAAAAAGATAGACAAAAATAATATTTTATCGTAAAATGATATTAAGGTGATAAAACATGGCTAAAGATATAGCATTAATTTTCATAATTTTTCTTTTCAATTTCTGGCATTTGTTTTTACAAATGGATCATGATTCATACTAGAATAAAACAAATGGATTTAATAAAGTGTCAAGTTACTGCTGTTATAAATAGAACAACATATCAAAAAAAAAAATATTTATGACTATCATTATGCGTATAAAGTTGATAACGAAGAATATGGTACTAGCGACAGATTAAAATATAACCTACTATGGAAACCTAAAATAAATGATGAACTAAACATGTATGTATCAAAAAATAATCCCAACAATACTATATCTCCATGGCAAACATATCTTTATAAATTATATTTTATTGTAATGATTATATCTTTTATAATTCCCTTTATTGTAAGCCTTTTAAGGCTTTTTTATTTTTCTTTCTTTTTAATTTAAGAAGTATTAAATAAAGAGAACATATTATATCTTCATACTCAATATTTATACTTTCATTTATATTTTTAAATAGTAACCATTTACTTTTTTACCTTTTTACTAAAACTTAATTTAATTATTTTCTTATTAATAGTATCAAAATCAGTTTCACTAGAAATACTATTATACAAGTTTTCTAAAGCTAGACCTAAATTATGAACATTAATATCATCATAATAAAGTAAATATAAATTATATAAATCAATAGCATTAACATTTAAATTATTAGTAATTTTATAAAATAAATCTGCAAGTTTTTCCTCTTTAGTATATGACTTTATAATAATCCTTTTCTTTAGAGTTTTAAGTATTAATACTTCTTCTATTCCATCAGGAAATTTTTTCAAAGCATTACCAACATCTAAATCCATAAGCCACTTTGAGCCCTTATAATTTATAGCTATTTTAGCATTATATAACTGATAATCTTTTGTATGATATACCTTTTTTACTTGTAAAACATTAAATTTTGCTTTTTTATAATGTTTAAATATAGTACTTAAGAATATATTAACAGAATACATATTTATTTTAATATTATAAAGATTTATTGCTAAGTTATCTAAATCTTTATATACTACTTTGTTTTTATATCCGCTTTCATTAATTGCCTCTAAAAAGTAATCTTTAAAAATACTTTGATATATACAATTACTTCCAAACCTTTTTTTCTTTCATAATAACCTCATCTTTCTTATTTCCCCTTTAATCTTTTGTTAAATATTTATTTTGGCATAATATACCTCCTTCGAATGTATATTAAAGCACATTTAAAATGCGATATTTGTTGCTTTTTGTCGAACATCTCAAAAAAGTTAATTTTTCATAAAAAACACTTATTTTTTTTCAAAATAAGCATTTAAAATTAACGTAATATATCAATTTTCTCTTTTTTAGTTATAAGCTTAGTTGCTTTTGATACATGATATTCATGTTTAATAGAATTTATTATATTTTTTTAATATATATGTTTTTTTCTATTAAAAGAATCGGAGTATTGCCTTTTAACAATTATCTAATACTTTTAAATTTTAAACTAACAATACTTTCAACATGATAAGTATAAGAAAATAAATCACAAACATATGAATCTATTATTTCATAATCATCAAGTAATTTCAAATCTCTTACTTGCGTATGATAATCACATGAAATATACATTATTTCTTCTGGTAATCGCTTATTTATAAAATTAATAGTATCTTCGCTTAAACCAGCTCTTGGGGGATCAACAATTAATTTATTAAAGTTTATATCTAAATTTTTAATATCTCCTGCATCACTATAAATAAATAAAGCATTAGTTAAATTATTAAGTTTAGCATTTGAATTTGCATTATCTACAGCATTTTTATTTATTTCAACTCCTACAACTTCTTTAGCTTTCCTAGCAGCACTGAGACTCAATGTTCCAACTCCTGAATACAAATCTAAAACAATATCACCTTCATTTACAAAATCTTGAGCTAATTTAAACATTTTAGCACATACTAATCTATTTACTTGAAAAAAGCATCATAAGCCACATTATATTTAATATCATTTACTTCTTCGATAAAATAGTTATCTTTATAAATAGTTTTATTATTTAAAATAATCCCTTTTAAATTTTTTTATATCTTTAATTTTGGATATCTCTACATTATCATTTGTACTAATTATTATAAGAACTTCATCTTTATAACTACTTCTTATAATAACTTCACCATTTATAATATTTAAACTAGGTATTAACTTAATTACTTCATTTATTTTATTTTCTGCAAGAAGGCACTTATTAATTTCTACGATTTCATGACTATTATTTTTAAAATAACCTATTTTTATTTACTATTTTTAAGGTAATTTTATTTCTATAATTATAAGGGATATCATTTTTAATTATATTTGGTTTTATTAAAAAGACCATTCTTTTTAAAATAATTTATAACATTATTTTGTTTTTTCTAAAAGATTTTCATCATAACGAAGCATTTGATAACTGCATCCTCCACATCCACCAAAATATGGGCACGGTGGAACTACCCTATTTTTTGAAGGTTTTATTATTTTAACTATTTTACCTTCATTATAGTTTTTTCTTTTCTTTGGTTATTTCAATTTCTAAAACATCTCCGGGGATACTAAATGGTACAAAAGTAACTTTATCATCTACATAGCAAATGCCTCTTCCAAAATCATCAAATCTTAAAATTTCAACTTTCATAAACATCACTAACAACATTTTAGCATAAATACCACTATTTGGTAAATATTATAAATGGTGATTTAGGTGAATAAAATTATAAATAGGCTTCAAAACGAATTTAATAAAAGTCCTGACTTAGTAATTAAAAGTATTACTATCAATATATTTAAAAAAAATCTATATTGCATATTTAGAAACTGTTTCAAGTAGTAATAAAGTAAACGATTATATCTTAAAAAATTTAATTTTAAAAAAAGACAATATTACGAAAGGTAATATAGCTTCATTTATTGCTGCTCCGAATACTTTAGAAATTAAAAATACAGATAAATGTGAATTTTACCTAACAAATGGCTTTAGTTTAGTAATAATAGATAATAAAATACTAGCAATTGAAACAAGAGCTGATATTAATAGAGCTGTATCAGATAGCCAAGTTGAATCATCTATTAATGGGCCAAAAGATGCATTTACAGAAAATATTCAAATAAATATTGGACTTATTAAAAGAAGAATTAAATCCAGTACCTTAAAAACTGAAAATAGAACAATTGGTAGAAAAACATTAACTAATATAAGTGTTCTTTATTTTGAAGATATAGCAGATAAAAACCTAGTAAACAATGTTTTAGAAAAAATTGATACTATTGATATTGATGGAATTGTTGACTCTTCATCTATTGGATTTTTTACTTGAAGATGAAAATAAAAGTGTATACCCAACTTACATGCAAACAGAAAGACCTGATATTGTTGCAACCTCTCTTTTAGAAGGTAAAATAGCTATTGTGGTAGATACAACTCCATTTGTTTTAATAATTCCAGCTTTTTTCATAGATTTTATTAATCCAGGAACAGATAATTATAACAAAGGTAAAAATATTAATTTTATTAAAATACTTCGTATTAGTGCTTTTTTTAATATCAATGATGGCTCCATCAATATATATCGCAGTTATGAATTATAATCAAGAAACAATACCTACTAATTTGTTATTAAATTTTGCGATCGAGCGTGGTGGTGTACCATTTCCTACTATTATTGAAACTTTAATTATGCTCTTTTGTTTGTGAAATTTTAAAAGAAAGTGACTTAAGATTTCCATCAAGTTATGGTTCAGCTATATCCATACTTGGAGCTATAGTTTTAGGTGAAGCATCAGTTTCAGCAGGCATTGCCTCCCCGATTACCATTATTGTTATTGCCGTAACATTTATTTCAAGTCTAACATTTACCACATTCGAAATAAATAACGCTTTAAGATATTTTCGAGCCATTTTTATCTTATTATCAGGATTATTTGGTTTATACGGAATAACTTTAGGACTATTTTATTTTCTAATATATACGACAACCTCAAAATCATTTAATAAACCATATTTTGCGCCAATATCTCCATATAATAAAGAATATTTTAATAATTCAGTTCTAAAAAAATCTTTAAAGAAAGATACAAGAAGAAGTACCTTATTTACTCATACAAATATTATTAAGCAAACGGAGGACTTATGAAAAAATACTAATTTTAATTATTCTACTTTTTACTTGCACCAGTTGTTATGATTACAAAGAAATAAACAATTTAGCTATCATAAGTGCTATCGGCGTAGATTATGATAATGATAAATATATTATAACTTTAGAGCTTTTTAAATGATCAGATAGATAAAGACTCATCAAAAATAACTTCCTACACTAAAGTTGGCTCAGGTGATACCTTAACAAGTGCCATTGAAAGTGCTGCAGATAAACTAGCTAAACAACCCCTTTTTAATCATATAAAACTTATGGTATTAAGTGATACCATAGTTCAAAACAAATTTGATAATATTATAGACCTATTCTTAAGAAATACCTATTTCAGGGAAAATTTCTATGTTATATCTTCGATGAATACAAAACCAGATATGCTACTTAATAATACTACAGATGAAAATCCTGTTGCAAGTAATGCCATAACAAGTTTACTAGAAAATGTAAGTTATTCTTCAAATACAAATGTACTAAAAAAATTTGATGAAATAGTTGAAGAAGTAACAACATTTGGAATAGACACTTGTTTTTCTAATATAGATTTAAAAGAAACAGAATTTATAATAAATGGCATGATAATATTTAAAGACTATGATTACAAAGAAACATTAAATAATGATTATGTAAAACTATATAATCTTTTTAAGAAATGAATTTGATAGACCCACTTTTACAATAAAGTATGACAATTTAGATTTTACAGTTGCTATAAATAATGGAAAACTAGATAGTTCTATAGAAAATGGAGTTATAAATATTAAAAGGTAATTTAATGGGAAGAATACTTGATAATGATCCCAATTTTAATATTAGAAATAAAGACAATTTAGAAAAAATTAGATAATAACTTTAGTGAATTATTAAATGAACAATTACAAGAATTTATAAAAACTATACAAGAAAGTGGCAGCGATATTTTAGGAATCACAGAAAAATATTATAAAAAAACAAGAAAAAAAAGATAAAGAATATTGGCAAAAAACTAGACATAAAATCTAATATTAATTTTTATATAAACAAAAAGGATTAATATACGAGGTGGAAAAAGCATCATGAAAAAAAATACTAATTTACTAATTTATTTTTTATCACATTTTTTGTTTCTTGGTGGTGGTTTTGCCAGAATATGTGAGCTGAGTAACACAGATACCTGTACAGCATTTATTCTAGGAACCTTAATTGGAATTATAATACTTTTCTTAATAAATAAAGTTTCTTCAGATGTTCCATTCAAAGAATATATCAAGAAAAATACATTTTTAAATATTATTATAAAACTTATATTCTTAATTTATATTTTATTTAATTTACTTATTTTATTTGTTATTCTATCTGGATTCTTATATTCGTATTTTCTAACATTTACTCCATCACTTATATCCTGTTTACCATTTTTAATTTTGGCATCATTCCTTGCGTCAAAAAAAATAAAAGGTATTTATAATGTAGCATTTGTTTTAATATTTTTTAGTCTATTTATAATTGTTTTTAAAAACACTTCTTTTAACTAATGAATTTCATTATGACAATTTATTTCCTATTTTAGCTGTTAAAACAACCTCAATATTTAAAGCATCACTAATATATGCCGTAATCAACAAGTCCAATATTTACCTTGATAAATGAAAAACTAGAATTTAAATCTAGTTTAAAATATTATTTACTTTCTTCATGTACTTTAATTATGGTAGCATTCACAATTAGTCTAATTCTGGGAGAAATGATAAATGTATATAGTTACCCTGAATATACAATACTAAGGAGAATTAGGTTCTTTAAATTTATTGAAAATATAGAAAACTTTATATGTATCAATTGGTTCTTTGATTTATTTATTTCTTTAAGTATATTTATTCTTAAAATAAAAGAAACATTAAATATAAAAAAACAATATAGTGCCATTTTTAATGTCTTTTTGGAATTCTTTATTTAGTAAATACTTATTTTTCTAACAATTTTTATAATGCCATGATTTTATACAATGTTTTTCCTTATGTATGCGGTGGTTTTATAATAATATTTATTTTATTGTTTAGTATAAAGAAACTATCAAATAAATAATAAAAAAAATAATCATACGATTTTAACCCGTATGATTATTTTTAATTTGACATTATTTTTTTTCTTTAACAAGTTTACTAACTAATGACATATCAGCATTTTTACCTACTAGAAGCTCACCAACTTTTTTTTTTCATTACAAGTCCCATGTCCTTCATACTTGTAGGTTTAACTTCATCTATAGCTGATAAAACAATTTTTTTTCAATTTCTTCTTCACTTAATTCTTCAGGTAAATAAACAGATAATACAGATATTTCTTTTTTCTAGTTTTTCAACTTCATCTTCCTTATTATATTTTTTATATTCCTCTAAAAAGAATCTTTTCTTACTTTAACTTTGCTTTTTTAAAACAGAAGCTACTTCATTATCATCTAGTTCATGTTTTTAGCTATTTGTTCAAGTTGTAATGCACTTTTTAACATTCTAAGCACAGATAATTTAAAAGTATCTTTGCTCTTCATTGCATTTTTTAAATCTTCATTAATTTTTTTTCGTACATAATTAGCCTCGATTTCTTTTATGAGAGTTTTTAATTCCTTCTTTTATTTCATTTCTTCTTCTAACGCCTGGTTTTTCATAATGTTTTCTTTTCTTTATTTCAGAAGGGACTCCACTTCTTGCAACTTTTTGCTTTAAACTTTTTTAATGCTAAATCAACATTACCATTTTGCACAACTACCTTTTGTCAAATTCATTCCCTCCCTTCTTGTTACAATAAATATTATAACATCAGGTTTAAGCATTATCAACATTTTTCTTCAAATTTTGCACTATTTTCGCAAAGTTATGCTAGTATTTACCACAAATATTACTTTTTTCTTATTTAATCAATTTATATTTTCTATCTTCATCCAAAGACAAATACCAATCTGTACCAAAAAGGCATAAGCCTTTTTAAATTTTACATAAAAAGTTCTTCCAAGCAATCTTCTAACAGATGAACCCACTTCATAACCAATATCATATATTGTTTTACCAAGTCTAGCAATAGAATTGAAAAACGTTGCAGTGAATCCTCCACCATCAATAACAGCTAACTCTTCATTTTTTAATATCATAATTTTCCTCCTTAGTTACATTTTTAGGATTTACAAATCCGTTTAAGAACCCTAATAAAAAGGTTCCAATACCGCCAATTATAAACCAAATTGACCTTCCTCCACCATTAATACTATTCATTTTTCATTACTTAATATTTCCATATTTACCTCCTAAAATAACATTTTTAAAATTTTTTTATATACTTTTTCTTCGTTATAAAAAATACCTATTTTAAATACTTGATTATCATTTAATCTTTCATCTATTTTAAGTTTAACCATTTGATAATTAATAAGATTTTTTCTTCATCAAGTAATACATCACTTATTTCTTTAATTTCCGTTTTATAATTGTTACTTCCTATTTTTACATACTTTAAATTGGTTAACATATCAGGGGTTTCTATAGATATTTTAATGTTTAACAATTCATCTTGCACATAACCATAGGTATTAAAACTTTCATACATGTTTAAATTTAAAACATATACTAAAACAATTATAAAGACAGTAGTTAAAACAAATAATCCTTTTTTACATGAATATTTTATATTAATTAAATCTAAATAGTTCATACAGCCTCCATACTAATAACCTTATCAAATACATTTGGATATTTTTTATGTGAAATATAAATTATTGTTTTATCTTTGTAATTATCTCGAATATTCTTCAAAATTTCCAATTCTAACTTTATATCAACTTCACTTAAAGCCTCATCAAGAATCAAAACATTAAAATCTTTTTAGCACAGCTCTAGCTAAAATAATTCTTTGTTTTTCTCCTCCCGAAATATTACCTTCATCACTTCAATTAAACTTTCATATCTAAAAGTTTTTTTATTTGCAACATCATCAACTTTACAAATTTTGCAAATTTTATCAAAGTTTAAATCAGATACTTTATTACCAAAAGTAATATTTTCTTTAATAGAACCAGTAAATATATTTTCATTTTGACCAACGTATACAATATTTTCTCGAATAGTTTTTATACTCAAATCTTTATAATTCATTTTTCCAAATAATATATCCCCGGAATAATCCGTTATATATTTATTTAAAATACTACATAAGGTTGATTTACCTGAACCAGATGTGCCTTGTAAAAAGAACAAACTCGCCTTCTTTAATATTTAAGTTTACACTTTTTTAAAACATTTTGATATTTATTATAAGAATAATTTAAATTATTTATTGATATATCATAACCATCAGTTGAAGTTTTTTCACCTAATATTTCCGCACGAACACCTAAAAAGTCATTAATTTTAGTAATACTAGCCTTCATAAAACTATATTTAGGTATGGAATCCACAATATTTTTTAATGGTTCAAAATAAAGATTAAGTAAAGCATTAAAAGTAATCAAATCAATCATATTGATAATACCTTTATAAACAAAGTAAAACCCAAAAGTATTAATGAGAAAAAAGCCTATCTCATAACAAGATACTTTAAATATATTTATTTTATTTAAAATAATATTAACTTTATAAGTATCATACAAATAGTGAGCTAATTTTCTTTCTATCTTCTTTAAAGTGCCATCAACAGCATCCAAATTTTTAATACTATTAATCATTTTGATATTTTCTAAAACAGTATTATTAAATTCTGATTCAATTGATATATTCTGATATGCTTTTTCAAAAATACTTTTTTTTTAGTTATAATTCCTACAAATAAGTAAAAAATAGTTGTTAGAAAAAGTATTAAAAATAATTTACTACTTATTCTTATTAATAGAAATGTTGTTATTACTACTATTAAAAAATCTAAAGTATAAGTAATAAAGATCTCCGTAATTAAACCTTTAATACTTGTAAGTTCATTTACTCTTGAAAGTATTTCTCCAGATTTTCTAGAAGTAATAACATTTAAAGGGAGATTAAATAAATGTTTTAGAAAATCAGATGTAATCAAACAATCAATATTTTTATTTAAATGATTTTCTAAATAACTACGATAATAAGTAAGAAAAAGTTTAAAGCAAGTAAATATTGCAAAAACAAGAACCAATACTTTCAAATAGTTTATTGGATACTTATTTAAATAGAGAGAATTAAACATTTGAAAGTAATAACCTAAAGCTATTGTAAAAATTGTTAAAAGAAAACTAACTAAAACAATAATTTTAATCAAGTTCTTTTCAGAAATAAAAACTTTTTTAAATATTGTAAATAATGTTACATCATTTTTTTTAAAACCATTATTTTTTGCTTAGGATAAAAAATTAAAACCACACCACTCCATTCTTTTTGAAACTCCCAAAGAAACTTTTTACCACCTTACCTTTCGCCGGATCCATTAATATAATTTTGTCTTTAGTGACTTTCTCAATAACTACATAATGACTATATCCTTTTTCAAATTCAAATGAGCAATGGCAGGTAATCTTTTAATATCATTTAAATTTTCTACTTTCATTCCAACAGCATCAAATCCATATTTTTGACTTGCAAGAACTAAATTAAGAGCAGTAGCCCCTCATTATTAGTTCTAGCATCTAACCTTAATTGTTCAAGAGGAACATTACCTTTATAATATCTAATTATAGATAATAAAGAGCAAACTCCACAATCTTTTTTCATCTTGTTGTCTAACAATCTTCATTCTAATTTCTCCCTTCACTTTATATATTTCCTAAATGGACCAATTTTTCCCCCTTATTTTTTAAACTTTTTTGCAAAAAAATTTCTGTGGCTAAAATTTGCACAGAAATATCTAATAATAATTATAAAAATATTTTTATTTTTTAAATATATACATTATGTAAACAAATGTAAAGTTTATTCTATTTCGACTTTTTTTTCGATGAAATATGACAACAAAGAAAAACAAAATTACTACCAAGCATACAAATGATATTATATAAGGCATATTCTCATTTGCTTCTTTATCACTTTTAGCTACTAAAACATCTTCATATTTCATAACATTTTCTATCTTTTTCTTTATAAACCTCTAAAGGTATAAACATTTTTTCTTCTTCACTTGTTACTTCCAAAAAGACATAATTAAGTCCATAATTTAAAATCTCATTATTTACAATTTTAATTTCATCAGTATCCCTAATTTTATATTCTATTTCTAATGTATCTACATCACTTGCGACATTAACTGTATAATTATTTACATACTTATCAAACTTTAAAAACATATTTCCATTTAATATTTTCAAATCTAAAAAGCACACTATCACTTCCCATAGATAGTGTGCTCAAAAAAAAATATCAAATTATTTTCAAAAGTATTTCATTCATTACATAAATATAAATTGGATTAATAAAAATATAATCTTTTTTTCTTTATTAATTCTTTACTTTTTAATAGTGGTTTCACATTATAAACTTCTTCAAGTTTTTTACCAAACTTATTTTTAAAATCTGTTACATTTATTCCATCTATTTTTCTTAAACCTAGCATTATTTCATAATCCATATTTTCTTTTTCACCAATAATTTCTCTGTCTTCGACGTAATTTCCGAGTAAATAATTTTTAGAGTCTTCGTATTCGTATATCTTATTTTATCTAAATAACCAGAAGCTCCCAACCCAAATCCGTAATATTCTTCATTATTCCAATATACTAAGTTATGAATACTTTCAAAACCTTTTTAGCGAAATTACTAACTTCATAGTGATGAGACCCACTTAATTTATTTTCAATATATTTATACATTTCATAATCAAGTTCTTCTTCCATAACAGTAATTTTATTAACATAAGCTTTAGTGTGTTCTTCTAAAATTAAACTATACGTACTTATATGTTCAGGCTCTAATTTTAAAAACAAATTTAAATCTTTTTTTAACACTTTTAGAGTTTCACCAGGTATTGCATACATTAAATCCAAATTAATATTATTAAACCCGAGCTTTCTACATAATTTAATTTTTGCTTCAGCATCTTTAAAATCTGCTTTTTCTTTCCATAAATTTAAGTTTATTCTCATCAAATGATTCAATGCCTATACTAAGTCTATTTACACCATAGCTTTTAAAAGTAATAAAAAGTTGTTCATTAATATCTTCAAGATTACATTCAAAAGTAAATTCTAATAAATTTCTTATATTAAAAACTTTAGTCATCTCAAGTAAACTTTTAATTTCATGAAAAGCAAGACTACTTGGAGTTCCTCCACCAATATATATAGTTTTTATTTCATCCCCCATATATCTATCTTTAATTTCAGCTTTCAAAGTTTTTAAATAAGCATAAACCCATTTCTCATTATAAATAAATTTACAAAAATCACAATAAGAACATATTTTCTTACAAAATGGAATATGAATATAAACTGAAGATGCCATTATAGCCCTCTTTGTTCAGCATTTGCTTGTTCATCAAATAAACTTTCAAAGTCAAAATATCCATGATGACTATGTTCTTTAAATAATATTCCTACTTTTCTTAACATTTCTTCTGTAACAATTTCCGGAACTATATTATTAAGTTCATTTAATCTATTAGTTAAATCTCTATAAATTGTAAACTCAGTAGTGCCCAAAATATCAGCAATTTCTATAACAGTTTTATTTTCTGTTGTCAAAAGTCTATAAGCTTCTAAAACACGTTCTCTAACTGATGCATCCTCAATTGACTTTTCTTTATTTTCTTCAATTTTTTCCATAACTTCCATGTATTTATTTGGAGCAATATATCTAATTTTTACTGTAAGATTATCACGAACTGTAACATAAGATTGACCAACAACTTTAGCAATTTGTCTATATGACATACCACTTAAATACATATCAGCTTGCTTTAATAAAAACATTTTCTTTTCTTCTTCACTCATTATTCATCACCTAAAACTGCTAAGAATGCTTCTTGAGGAACTTCAACAGTACCAACCATCTTCATTCTTTTCTTTCCTTCCTTTTTGCTTTTCAAGTAGTTTTCTTTTTTTCGAGAAACGTCTCCACCGTAACATTTAGCTAAAACATTTTTCTTTAGTGCACTAATATTTTCTCTAGCAATAACTTTAGAACCAATACTTGCTTGAATTGGTATTTGAAACATTTGTCTTGGAATAAGTTCACGTAACTTCTTAACAATTGCTCTTCCCTTTAGAGTAAGCAAAATCTTTATGAATAATTACACTTAAGGCATCTACAATTTCACCATTAAGCAAAATATCCATTTTAACTAAACTACTTTCTTTATATCCACATAATTCATAATCAAATGAAGCATATCCCTTTGTTGTGCTTTTTAATCTATCATAAAAATCATAAACGATTTCTGATAGCGGTATTTCATAGTGAACATCAATTCTTGTTGCATCAATATAATCAACTGACTTATATATACCACGCTTATTTTGACAAAGTTCCATAATTGCCCCAATATATTCAGATGGAGCAATTATATTTGTATAAATATAAGGTTCTTCAATATAACTAATTTTTGTTTTTTCTGGCATTTTTGATGGAGCATCAACATCTACTTTACTTCCATCAGTAAGGGTAACCTCATAAACAACACTTGGACTAGTAGCAATAATACCAATATTAAATTCTCTCTCAATACGAGTTATTATTACATCCATATGAAGTAATCCTAAAAAACCAATTCTAAAACCAAAACCTAAAGCTTCACTTGTTTCAGGTTCAAACGTTAATGCCGCATCATTTAATTTGAGTTTAATAAGTGCTTCTTTTAATTCTTCGTATCTGTTTGGTTCAGTTGGAAATATGCCTGAAAATACCATTGGCTTCATCTTCTTGTAGCCTTTGATTGCTTCATTTGCTTCACGGCCCACAACTGTAATTGTATCACCAACAGATACTGTACTTATATCTTTAATTGATGCTGCTATATATCCAACTTCACCACTTTTAAGTTCATTATATTTTTCCTCTTTTTGGTGTATGTACTCCAAGTTCTACAACTTCAAAAGTGCTTTTACTAGCCATCATTTTTATGGTATCACCAACATTTATTTTACCATCTACAAGTTTAACCAGTAAAACAACGCCACGATAAGGATCAAATATGAATCAAATATTAAAGCTCGCGTAGGTTTATTTATATCAATATTAGGTCCAGGCACCTTTTCAACAACAGCATGAAGTATTTCTTCAACACCTTCACCTGTTTTAGCACTACACAAAATAATATCTTCTTCGTTAAAACCTAAAACTTCCACAAGTTCTTTTTTTACTCTTGGAATATCAGCATTTGGTAAATCTATTTTATTAATAACAGGAATAATTTTCAAATCTTGTTCCATCGCCAAATACAAATTAGCAAGTGTTTGAGCTTCAATTCCTTGAGCTGCATCTACAACTAAAATAGCGCCTTCACAAGCTGCTAAACTTCTTGAAACTTCATAAGAAAAGTCAACATGACCTGGAGTATCAATTAAGTTTATAACATAATCTTCATTTTTATAATGATAATTTAACTTCACAGCATTAAGTTTAATTGTTATACCTCTTTCTCTTTCAAGATCCATATTATCAAGAATTTGATCTTTCATTTCTCTTTTTAGAAACTGCACCAGTAAGTTCCAAAAGTCTATCTGCTAAAGTACTCTTACCATGATCTATATGAGCAATAATTGAAAAATTTCTAATATTTTCGTTTTTCATTTCCAACACCTGTTATTATTTTACCAGAAAAATAGCTAAAAGTCATTATTTTTTACATACAAAAACCTCGTAAAAACGAGGTTTAATTTTCTTCTGGTGGAGAATGTGTCCACCAAATAAGCCCTTTTTTTCCTTATTATAAGGCTTTTTTATTTTTTACCGCCATTTTTTACCGCCATTTCATTTATTGAAAGAAAATATAAAAAAATTGAATGATTTTAACATATTTTCTTCAATTTTGCTTGACACTACCTAGGTAGTATGGTATAATTAATATGTAATCAAAAAATGATTACAGAAAGGAGGGAAAATGACAATATCATTAAAAGTTATCACAATTAAGATAACAAAAAAAGGAATTGCCCTTAAGATCGAAATAAGCATTCCTTTCAGCAAGAGTGGTAAATAACCACTCCCTTGCTAAATAATATATCATAATTAATGAATATTGTCAAATATATGGAAAAATTTAATAAATCTGAGTATGATAAAAAATATAGAAAAACTCACAAAGTACAACTTAGCGTTGATTTAAATCCTGAAGAAAAAATTGAACTAATTAATTTAATTAAAGCAAACGGATTTAAATCTACAAGAGATTTTTACTCAAAAGTATAGACATTATGAAAAGTGATAAAAATCCGTTTTCAAAGAATTAAAGCACTAAAAAAAAGACTCAGTCGATTTTGACTGAGTCTTTTAATATGGAAAACCAAAATGTCTTAAACATTTTAATGTTTTGGGTCCTATACATTGATCTATTGCATCATTATACAAGCCTGCTGCTTTACATCTTTCTTGAAATTCCCCAATAGCTTTTTGCAATATTAGGTCCATAGTAATTGCCAAGTGCTGATTTTGGTGTATACAACGAAAAATTTTTATACATGAATGCTGCAATTTTGCTATACCATCACTTTGATCACCTAATTTAATATAACCACGTGGGCCTAAAATACTAGTAGAAGTTTCTTTCTTTGTACCTTCTTTGTAATCATATTTTTTCTGGGTCTAGCCAAGTAGTTCCACCTATGTCTTTTAAACCAAGATGAAGATGTATTCCAGTTGCTTTTCCAGTCTTACCAGTATAACCTAGAATAGTGTCATGATTAACAGCTTGACCTTTCTTTACACAAATGCTATCTAAATGACAATAATATAATCTTTTTACCAATTCTTGAATAATCAATCACAACACATTTTGCCCCAAAGCCATCAGTATAAGTACTTGTAACTTTTCCATTTTCCAATGGATATTGAGGCCATTTATTTCCGTGAGTACCATAATCAGTTCCACTATGAAAAGAGTTAGTTGCACCAGATGAAGTGTTAATTATTCTACGATAGCCAAACTTGCTGGTTAAAGCATAATCTTTTCTATTAAAAGTTCTTTCTGCTAATTTCATAACTCAACTTCCTCCAATTTTTCTGGAATTTCTCCATACATTTCTTCTAATTCTGCTAAGTTTTCATCAGTTACAATAATATTTAATTCTTCTTCCATTTTTATTCCTCCACTTTTATTGCTCTATTTTCAAATTTCTTATAAGCATCAAGATAAATTTCTTTTTTATCTCCGTTATAAGTAATTTCATAATACATTCCATCTAGTAATGTAGTACTTAATAAAGCTTTATTATTTTGTAGTGCCTTACAAATCCATACAATAAAGACATCTTTTTCTTCAACCATAACATTATCTGACTTGTCTAAATGCTCATTAGCATAATCCTTTACTAATTTAATACATAAATTTTCAAAATCATTATTTTTCATATTTCTTTTCCTCTCTGCTTATACCTTTAATCGCCCAGAATTGAGCTTCTTCCAATTTTGTGATCACTAGAGATTTTTCTCTACTATTTTCACATAATTTTTCAATACAATTATAGATATCAGAAAAACTTAATCTTATTTTATTTATTTTTTCTTTTTGTTCTTCTGATATTTCTATAAATTTTGCTTTTTCGTTCATAGTTATTCTCCTTTAATTTTATTTACTGCTTTATTTCCTAACAAGTATGTAGAAATAACAGCTATTACAACTGCTATAGTATTTGTAACCTTATCAGCATTAATATTCCATATTGGAGCAATGCCTATAATAAGTGCGTTTACTATAGTTAGTATATTAAGCACATATTTGCTAATTTTTTAAATTTTTCCATTTCTTCTCCTCCTTCCTATATTTTTTCTTTTTTCAACAATTGTTCCCAGTGCTCATGAATATAAGAATTGCCACCCAATTTATTGTATTTATCATATAATTCATGTGCGTTAAGTCTTTGAATTTGACTTTTGGGGACATTGTGTTCTACATCTGAGATAAAATTTGTCAAATCTGTTTTAATTCATTGTAGTTCCAAATCATCAATTCTTTTTTACTAACGGATTTAATGTTTTATCTATTTGTTTGCTAAACATACTAAAAATATATTTAATTGAACCTATTAACCCAATTAAAAAAAGCAAGTGCTGTTGCTACTTGCCCTAGTGTTATATTTTCCATTTTTATCCTTTCTTTTTATTTCCATTTTCCTATTGCCAATACTTGTATTGTGTAAGTTTGACCATCATTCGCTGTCGGAGCTATCAAATAAACTTTTCCAGCTGAACTTTTAGTCGCATCGTTGATAGACTCAAAAAAGAGCATTTTGTCCGTAAAGTGTCAAAAATATAAATGGCGTATATTTAAATTCAACTGGGAAATCACCTAAACTTGCAGCTTGATTTGTTTCGTACATGTTACCCCAAGCAGAAGTTCTTGATAGTGTTTGGTTAACTTGATGAACAGTTATTAGTGTGCCATCTGCAAATTTAATCCAATTACCATTGCTATTACTTCCACCTTCAATAATGCCATTACTGTAATTACAATTATATGTATCTTTATCACTAGTTGTTTTATTAGACTTAAAACTATTTTCTATATTATTTTGCATTAAATTTAAGTTATCTGCATTAGCAGGAATTGCTCCAGGTTCTCCTTTGTTTTTAAGATTAATTTTTTCCATTTTTCATGGTTATTCAGTTGTTTATGCTGTTCTTTTTCCAAATTGCAAAAACTTGATATGGTGATAAATTATTGTGAGGTTGATTGCCACCAGTTGCTCGTGCCATACCCAAATACAAATCATTTTGAGGTTCAAAACTTCCCATTTTTCCACCTACACCAGTTAGTGCATAAGTATCGTTTCCCGCCCCAGACAGACCATATACTTGATGTCTATGACTAGGCATCTCATTTGTCGTTAATTTATGTGTTTTTTCTCCACCTATTTTTCCAATTGTTTTAAAATCATTATCAGAACTATCAATACCAACAATTGCTTTTCCTATCGCAGTTCTTTCCCATGTGAAGCCTAAATAATTACTATGGTCTTCATTATCAAGAAAAATTTCTGTCTTATTGATAGGACATATCAAGTTTAAAATTTCTTGAAAATTATAATTCAAATTATCTGCATTAATAGGTGTTGCATTTGCTTCACCTTTATTTTTAAATTTTCTTAAAGCCATATAATCGGCTTTTCATTGCTCTATGCTGTTCTATGCCATCTAAAACTAATTTTGCTAGGTTGAATATTGTTGTGTGGTTGGTCCCCACCAGTTTTCGAAGTGTCTCTGTTTTTCCCCCACCGTAACTGTAAGGAACAGTTACACCAATAATAGTGTCTCTTGCAGCATTATCATTCGTTTTAACAATATGATTATGACTTGCTAATTCTTCTATTGTTAATTTATGTTTTTCTTCCCCAACAATTTTTCCAACATTAATATTAAAAGCACTATCACTTTCATTACTTTTTTTGAAACTAATACTGTTCCATCGTTTTCTAAAGCCCAAGTACCACACCAGGCGGTATTTGGATTAAAATTAGCATCTGATGTATAAAAAATATTCTCCAACGGGATGGAGAATATTTATTAGTTCAGTAAAATTAAAATTTAGATTTTCTGCATTAATAGGTATTGCATTTGCTTCACCTTTATTTGAAAAAGTTTTTAGCATAATGCACCTCGCATAGAAAAAAGAGCAATGAATTAAGCCATTGCCCCCTTTCTTTTTTGAGATGCGATTAGAACTAAATAACCGCACCTCCCTTCGCAAGGTACAAAGTACCTTTGTTTGTTTGTTTGTTTGTTTGTTTGTTTGTTTGTTTGTTTGTAAGATTATCGCATTCGTAAGAATGCTTGTCAATACTTTTGAACAAACTTTTTTCAATCAATTTACTCACTTTTCATCAGTCCTTTCTTTGAGTTTTTTGATTATTTTCATTTGATAAACTTTCGTTATATTTATTTATTTCTTCATCATCGATTCTGTTTAACTCAGCATATACTTTTTCAATTTCGCTTTTTAAAACATATACTGGCAATTTTGAAGAATTAACTAACTCTATCAATTTTCACTAAATTCCTTTATTTTAATTGTAAATGGTTTTTCCATAATTTTTCCCTCCTTTAAGAAAATGCAACTAATAAACCATTGTAAAATGTCATATAATGCCCCCAGCAGTTAATGTTTTTTGCCTGCAACTGCAGTATAACATGAAGAACTAGTATCATCTCCAAGATACATTCTTATCAAATGTTTATTAAAAATATTAAGATATCCATTGAAATTAGTATTAGCTTTAAAAAATGCTGTTGAGTTACAAACTAAGCCTTGATTTCCTATCGTTAATCCAGAACATGATGGATTCTTTGTATAATTATTGCCACTAGCTTGCATTCTCAAATAATATGTATTATTACCGATATTTAAAGAACCTCCGCTTATTCTATTAGCGGACATTGTTCCAGATGTTATTTTTGAAGCACTTATATTTGGTATTCTGTCTGCATTTAAGGTTCCAGCAGTAATTTTTTCAGCATTAATTGTTTGTGCCGAAAAAATTTCTTGTTGTTATTACATCACTATCTAACCTTGATGAGTTAATAGTACCAGTTGTTGTGTTATCTGCATTTATTTTTTGAGCAGAAAAATTACCCGTTGTTATTACGTTTGCTGCTAATCTAGACGTCGATATTGTTCCAGTTGTTATGTTTGACCCATTTATAGTAGTACTTCCAGCACTAGCTAACTTATCATTAGTAAACTTTGCAATTGCATTTATGTCTAATTTATCAGATTTTATTAATGTTTCACTTGTATCGCCGTTGATTTTCATTAATATTTGTGCCGCAGTATAATTTTCATTGTCAACTTTCTTTTCGATTTCTAAATTAATGCTTTTAGTTGCACTGCTCATTTCAATCTTTGTTGCAAATTGAGTTGTATAGATATTTGATGCCATTAACTGAACATACAAATACGCATTTGAATATCCAGGCAATGAAACTGTGTAATTTCCTGCTGAGAGTGCTATAGTAGGAAAATCATAATTAATAGTTTCTTCAGTTGTTTTCAGCTTATTTTTATTAGTTTCTTTATCATACTCTACCCTTTTTATCACTGAACAAGTTTTACTATCATAATTAAGAATAAATTCATCATAATTATTAGCATCATAATATAATAAATCATCTGGCAATTCATAATCAACCACTTCATTTGTATCTGTGTTAGTAAACCTTATTATTCTGTTATTTAAGTATAAGTCGTCAGCTGGATACAAGTAATCACTAGGATACAAATATGAAATGTCCTCTGTAGTTGGATGAATTTTGATTGCAATTGGTTCACTCTCATTAACCTCAGCTAAATTAACTGAGGCATATTCACTTTCTCCACTAGTTGTAATATCTGCAATATCGCTTATCTTAGAATTAATTTCATCAGTTTTTAATATTAATTCTTTGTAGCCTTCAATCAAATTTGTATTTATTTTACCTGTTGTTATAAAATCCGCCACTATAGAACCATCCATAGTAATTGCAGTTTCATATCTACTTCAATTCCTGTAGAGGAATACCCTAATCCGTTAATATTCCATCTCCATACTTTTTTTTTGCTGTTTTTGGATCATTTGTATCCATAATGTACAATTCACTATTAGTTTTATATACATAACCACCCATAGCATTTTTTTATTAAATCACTTGCTTTTGTAATTGCACCTTCGAGAATAGAATCTGGATTTATTTTTTTAATTTTTCGTCTACAATAGAAGTTACTCTTTTAAAAAGATTCTTTAAATTGTTTTTAAAATTTCCAAATTCAATTTTTACATACTTATTTAAAATGCAATCATATTGCAATGAAATTACATTTGTTGTTAAATCTATTTTACACTTCGGATGTTTAACGTAAATTATATCACCAACATCAGAAACATTTTTTTATATCAGCTTCAACAGTATAATTAATTTTGGGAATTTTATTTTCATTCAAATAACTTAGAGCTTGTTTTCTTAAATCATCAACAAGAGCATTAGTATATTTATCTTTATCTAAAACATCATTTGTTTTATAATCATCTTCAGAAATACTTTCTTGTGAAAACGAAACAACTTTTGTATATGGAATGTCATACAGTTTTTCATCTATTTCCAAATAAACTTCTGGAAGTAAAATTCCATCCTTACCAACTGGCAGAATTTTTGTTACTACATCATTCCAATCTTCCTTTTTTTGTCAATATTAATTAAGTTTTTTCCAGATGAAATAACTACTCCTCTGTCTTGACCAATAATACTTTTAATTTCAATAACAAAATTATCTCTAACTAAATGTCCACCCCATCTATCTATTACATTTGCTATTGCAGCTTCTAACGAAGATCGAACGCATCTGTACGAATTGATTGATATAATGTCAGATTGAAATGTAAAAGGCGTAGTATCATCACAAGCATTATTTAAATGATTCAATGCATCACTACAATTTTTATCTACAACATAGCTATCTTTTTATAATATAATTTCTTGTATCAAAATAAAGGTGCAAAGCTTTAACACTAACATTTTTTTATTTATTTCCAAGTCATGTATTCTAAAACCTTGATAACCCCATGGAGTATTTGTTCTAATAATATTTCCAACTTGATAATATTCAATGAAATCAATTGAATCTTTAACCTCAAGATAATAATCGCCATTATCGGCCTTTGTTATCAATGCTTTTTTTGAGGTTTTAAAACTTTAAGTCCATTATTAGCAAATTCTTTTTCATTTGCATCATAAACACTAATCATTATAACCACCTCGATTTCGGATTAACGATTATTTTTTGTTAATGTTCCGTTCCAAGTAATTTTATTATTTCCAGGAAATAACTTTGGAAATTCACCAATCATATTTCTATTTTTCAAAGATGTATTTTTTATATGCTTCTTGATTCATAGAATCAATTACAATAAATTCACTATCTATATTAACAGAGAATGTTTTTACATCATTAATTGATAATTCAACCAATCCACTTCCATACATAGTAATAATTGGATTAGAAACAGCTAATCCTTGATTATTAACTATTAATTCATCTTCAGTAGTTATATTCAGTTCAACATTATTTTCATTTAATTTATACTTATAAGGTTGTACGTGAAATTTTATACTTGCAGTCTTAAAATTTATTAACTTATCAAAATCAATAGAATCTATTATTTGTGCATAATAGTATTTATCTGATTCATTAGATAAAGTCAAAATCCCACTGCCACTAAAATACTTGATTACTTCATCAATATCATAATTTCTGGTTAATCCAATTGAAATCGTTTTAGTATAGCTTTTATAGCCTAAATTTTGAATAATATCTCCATCAGCACCATCGATTTCAATTATTTCCGTTCTAGTTTGAGGTTTAGAAATAGGTGGTAAAGATAATATTATTAAACCAGGAACATCACTACTTTTTTTTCCCATTCCAAATAACATAATTCATGAATAAACCACCCTTTCTACATTTTTAATAACTAATTCACCAAATTTATCCCCATCTACTTTAAAAAGCCATTCCTTCTAAAGCTTCTTGTAATGCTGATACTAATAGTTGATTATTTTCAATTTCAGACATTTTTGTCATATTTGAACTATTATTTTTCAAATCCAAGTTAGATGAGAACTCTAAATCAGTCGGTAGTGACTTTTGTATAGTCCCATTTACATTTTCCATCTCATTTTCAAATCCGATGCCAATTCCTTTAGCTAAATTTGTACCAATTTCATCTCTAAAAACAGTAGATGGACTATGAATACCAAAAAATACTTTTAATTCCATTTAAAACTGACTTACCAAATCCCTTTAATTTTATCTAAAATCCAACCAGTGGTATCTTTTATACCGTTCCATATTCCCTTAACTAGATTTTTCCCTATTTCTGGCATGTTCTTAATACCACTTACAAGACCATCTTTTATTTTCTTAATTATTTCAACACCTCTTTGAATAAGTTGACTATAATAATTAGCTATTCCCTAAAAAAATAAAGATGTAAATACTTTTAGGTATTGCTGCTACCAGGTTAGGAATTGATTTTACAATTCCCCAGACTAGTTTTTTACAATCAATTCTACACCAGCTTCAATTATTTTTGGAAGATTATTTGATATTGCCATTACAATTTTATCTATTATTTCAGGTATTCTATCAATCAAATCAGGTAATGCTTCAATCAAACCATCAGCAAGGCCAATTAATAATTGAATACCAGCATCAATTATTAAATCAATATTATCAAGCAACGTATCAACAATAAGTAGTACAGTATCAACGATTTGTGGGATTAATGTTGGCAAAGATTCTGCTATTCCTTGAACTAAAGACAATATAATCTGAAGTCCCAGTTGAATAATCTGTGGCAACATCTTAACTATACCCTTTGTTATGACTCCAATAGCATTATTAATACTAGCTAATATATCTGGAAATTGACTTACCATACCATCAATTAAATTTTGAATAAGTTCAATACCCATAGTGACTATATTATCAAGTAACATTCCAAGGCAATCAGTTATTAAAAGACTTATTCCATCAAATGTTTCTTCAACTCTCGGCAATATATTGTCTGCAGCAGTTTTTACACTATCAACAAAATTATTAACAAGAGTATTCCAGTCTGCGTTTTCATCGGCAATTCCAGTTAATAAATTACCCCAGGCAGACTTCATAGAAGCTACAGATCCTTGTATCGTTGTGCTTGCCTCTTTCGCTGTTGTTCCTGTTATCCCCAGCTCTCCTTGAATAACATGTATTGCATTATAAACATCACTTAGATTAGAAATATTGTATTTAACACCGCTTATTTTTTGAGCATCTTTTAGTAATCTTTCCATTTCAGATTTAGTACCGCCATAGCCTAATTTAAGATTATCTAACATCGTATAATTTTGTTTAGCGAAACCTTGATATGCATTTTGAATCATTGACATATCAGTTCCCATCTTATTAGCATTGTCCACCATGTCAGTAATTGCCATATCAGCTACTTCTGCACTTTTTGATGTATCATTTTTTAGACTTTGTAACAAACTTGCTGAAAAAAGATGTTACTGTTTCCATATAATCATTAGCAGAAAGCCCAGCAGTTTTATAAGCATTATTAGCATAATTTTCAACAATTCCTGAACTATCTTTAAATAATGTTTCAACACCGCCAATTAATTGTTCATAATTAGCATAACTGTCTATAGCAGACTTTCCAACGTCCAAAAAGAGCTGAGCCAACAGATTTAACAACTCCAACTAATCCTTTAAAACCAGATATTATTCCTTCACTTATTAGATTGCTTTTTATTAAGTCCCCTAATTTTATAGCACCATTCCCAGCTTCTTCCATTTCATTTTTCATTTCTTTTAATTCTTTAGTTGATTTGTCAGTTGCATCTTCCATTTGTCTTAATTGATTTTCAGCATTATTTAATTGTGTCTTAAAAGTCTTTACTTTTTTCATTATTTGAACCATATTCTTTTTTCAGCTTGTGTCAGAGCTATTCTTAATTCAGATATTTTTTCTTTTTGTTCTTGAACAGCTTTATTAGTATTTTCATAAGATTCTTTAGTTTGTTTTAAAGATTTGTCACCAGATGAAAATTGTGTATTTGTTAATTTTAGTTCACTTGACATTAATCTTAGATTTGACGTAATATCTTTTATTGCTTTTCTATACTCACTTTCACCTTGCAGTTTAACTGTTCCACCAAATGAGCTTGCCATATTATTTCCTCCTTTCTTTTATAACCATTCATCATCTTTTTTTCTTCTGCTTTTTCTAATTCTTCATAAGTACATTTCTTTTCTAAATCATGATAAGCTTTTTATACCACTCCCATAATTTATTAAATTTTCTTAAAGTCATGCGAAAAACCTCTTTTTCCGTATAATGTAATTTTGTTACACCAATAAATGAAAACCACGAGAAATCAATCTTTTCGTTCTTTTTCTTTCTCGTGGATTACTCGTTTTTTGAATATCTGATTTAGTGGAATCAATTACAACCTGGTTTATTTCACTAGTAGCATTAGAAATTCCCATTTCTGTTACTATTCTGCCAACTTGCTTATCAGTTAAAAATGGAGTTTTAATTTCTTTTTGTTTCATTATCAATATCAATTGCTTCATTAAGCATTAATTTAATACCAAATATTAAAGCTTTAATATTAATTTCTTTTGTTTCATAAACTACTCTTTCTTCATTTTCACCTTCTGGATTTTTAATAACTTTAGTAATCACATTACCATATTTATCTCTTTTTGGAATTTTTTCGCCATTTTCATCATAAATGAATCCATCTGTCAATTCCCCCATTTTTCGAATGTTTCATATTCATTTTGAATTTCTTGCATTACGTTAAGATTAAAAACTACTTTATAATCTTTACCACCTGCAGTAATAATTGCTTTTTTTCTTTCATTTCTTCACCTTCCATATATAATAAAAAAAGGGTAAAGAAAAAGACATATTTGTCTAATCTCTACCTTTTCTTCTACCAGATTTTTTTTCACTGTTTCTTCAAAAGAATAAATTAGTTACTAGAATTTGTTAGCAATGATGTTAGATAATCATTTGCTTCAGTATAAGTATTAAATGTTTTGGTTCTTGACCATTCACCATTTTTTCTTTTTCATTACTGATCCCTCAATTGATACAGTAGTAAATTCTACAGATTCACCCTTTGTTTTTTCATCGGGCATACTATCCTTAAATTTTACTTTATTTAAAAATTCTACTTTGTACTTATAAGCTCCATTGACAATTTTTGTTAAAATTCTACCAAAAGCAATATAAGGTGCAACGTCAGTATCCTTTCTAATAACTTCACCATAACTAGTATTTTTTTTCATAATAAGTTGTGCCACTTGTAAATGTTGACCCAGTCAATTTAGTATACTCACTACCTGATTTAGTGTAGTAAACTTTACCAGTTGTTGGTGTCTTATCAGTGGTTACAACATATTCTTCGCTAATAGAGTGACCTAGTAATGGAGCTAAGACTGCATCGTCATCATCATCAATTGAAATAGTAACTGTACCTTTATTAAATGTATAATCACCTTCAATAAGTGTATCATCGCCAAAAAGTTCAGCACTATTTAGTTCAAGAGATACTTTGCAATCAATTGCTTTTCCCAATGATTTTGGTCCTGTAACATTTTCATCAGCATCTAGCGGTGAATATTTAAAGTTTTTAAACCTATTCTTGCCATATTATTTCCTCCTTATTTTTTTCAAATGTCATTACAAAATGGTGGTATTGAGTATCCTCTTCATATAAATCTTCATTATCACCAGTCCAAAAATAATCATTTGCTTCTAATATGTCTTTTAATTCTTGTACTATATCTATATAATTTCCTTTAGTATATATATTAAACTCTACTGAATTGATCGTGTAAATGATTTTATCATCAGCATTAAAACCAGGAACATTGCCATCGTTAAACCAAACTACATAATCAGTTGCATGCCCTGAATATTTTTAAATACAACAGGAATATTTTTTTATTTATAGTAATTTTCCCTTGAAAAATTTTTTTCTATATCCTCATTCATAACTAATTACTCCTTTGGTAAATATTTACTTTCTTCTTTTTTTCATAGCTTCTTCAATACTTCTTTTTATCAAATGACTTTTTGAGAAAAGGTTTTCTTGCTTCTCCTCTAGATGTTCCATGTTCTCTAGCATTTGCAATTAATGGAGCTGGTTTTTTCTTATCTCCACGCAAATATCCATAAATACCTATTTTGGTATTTATTGAACCATCTGATGTTTTATAAGTTTTAGTAATTTTAAACATTTTTCTAAATCAGAAGAATCTTTAAAAGATTTTTTTCATATTCGAAATTACATTTTATAAACTACTTTAGCTCCAGCTTTTGTCATATTTCCTAGCATCTCTTCACAACTAGATTCAAGTTTTTCAAAAACTTGATATTATATCTGCTGGAATCTCTGCCTTGAAACTTGCCATTTATTTTCTTATTAATTTAGCTTGCATTTCTAACTATTTAAATATTCTATTGAATATCTTTTATCGTTATAAATGATTAACATATCTCTTGTTATCAAAGTTAATGGATATCTTATTGTAAAATTGGTTGTTGCTTTTTCAAAATCACTATCATTTTGAATTAGTGTATATCCTCTTGTGGTTTTTATACTAGCATAAGCTTTTCAAAATTGTTTTTTCAGACAGTTCTGAAAAACCAGCTTTATCAAAAAGATTCTTCAACCGCAATAATTTCAATAAGCTTATTATACTTTCCAGGATTAATCATAACAATAAATTCCTTGAATGCAAATCGAGTATTGATTGCACAACTTTATTAACATTTGTGTTATCAATGTAGTAAGCTCTATCATCATACATACTTTGACATAACACAAAAAAACGACAATGACAAGATCTGGATACTTATCTAAATCTTCTATTTTATCATAACCAGTATATTTACGTATATACTCTTTAGAAACATTTAATATAGTCTTCAAATATTTTTCTTCTTTCTCTGAAGTTTCAGAGATTCTCAAGTAATCAATTATATCACTGACTACTATTTCACTTATTTTTGTAAGCATCAATTAATTCCTCCTTTCAGGAGTGCCTGAACAATTAAGTTGACTACTTATTTTTTTTCTTCATTTCCAACAATTTCAGTATCTTCTTCATTTTTGTTGGAATCATCATCTGTCACATTTTCAGTTGATTCTTTTGTATTGTCAATACTTTCTTCTTTGTTTGAATCATCTTCTGCTACATTTTCAATTGATTCCATTGATAAAATTTCTAACTCAGATATTTTTGCAACAAGATTTTTATTTTTTCTTCTTCTAACTCAGCAACTCTATTAACTAAAGTTTCATTTGTTTTTTCTAAACTAGAAATAATTTTATCCTTTTCTCTAATACTTACATTTGAAGTTTTAGCATTAACAATGTATCCAGCTTCTAAAAAGGGAAGCTGCTTCTTCTTTATTAAGATTAATTATCTTCCCTTTTGCAGCTGAAATTTTACTATTTGCAAAACCCTTAACAACTAAATACATTAGTTACTACCTGATTGTGTAGCAGCTTTTTTAATAGTTAATTTTGCTAATTTTTGAGTATGTTCTACTCTGGCATCAGCTTGAAGCCATCCAACAACACCAGTTGCATGTTGTGTAGCATACTTTTCTTTTTAAAACTTGGATTTCTAATCCTTTTGATGTTTTTAAAGCTATACCACTAAAGTTTCCAAAAATGATTGGTGATTTTTCTTCAGCAATTTCTTCCATATTATCAGAAACATAAACTGGATAACCAAGAACTTGTCCATCAAATTCACCTGTTGGATCAGGCACAAATAATGGTCTGTCATTGCCATCTTTCATAGTTTCTAATACTGTTTGAGTTTCTTGACTCATAACCCAAATAGAACCTTTTCTGAAAGCTTGAATTACTTTATTTTTTAGTTTAACTAAATCATCATAGGCAATTACACCAGCTAGTAGTTACTACTTGACCAGCAGGAATATCTTTACATCCTTGGATTTTATTAGTGCTACCATTTAATACTTGACCTTCTAAGAATATTTTTTATATATTCAGCAATAATGTTAATTACTACATTTACTAAATCAATGTCAGTATTATTTACTAAAGAATTACCAATTTTTGCTAAGGCTCCAATTAAATAATCATTTAAAGTTACTGAAGTGAATTTTCCAGCTTTTTCAACTAATTCTGTAAAATCTTCTCCATAAGCAACAGTAATGTCTGCATCGCTTGCACCTTTGCCATACACAGGTATTTCTAATTTACCATTTGTATTATATTTAGTGGCTTTTTCAAGAATTGGTGACATATTAACAGCAGCCATAATTATTTTGTTAGCAATTGTTGTTGGAACAATTACACCATTTTGACCTTGTGAAAAGTTAGATTCACCAGCTCTTTCATTCAAAACATTGGTTCTGATAAAATTAGCAAATTCTTTTACATCTCTTTCTTCTGCTTTTAAAGCTCTTTCTTCATTATTTTTTGAATCATCAATTTCTTTTGAATCATCATCAATTAATTCTCTACTTTTTTCAAAAGCATCAATTGTCTTATTAATAGCATCAACTTGGCTTTTTTAAAGTATCGAATAATTTAATTTCGTCATCTGTAAAAGCTCTTTCTTCTGCTTTTACTCCATCTAATAGTTCTTGCATTTTTGCTTGAACTTCTGCTTTTTTTTCTTCATTTAATTTTTTGATATTCATATTTTTTCCTCCTTCATATTTTTTAATATCAATTCATATTTTGAATAATCTATTTTGTCAATCTTTTCAGATTGTTCAGGCCTATCTTTTGTTCTTACTTCTTGATAACCACCTTTAATAACTTTTACTTGTTTGCTTAAGTCAAAATTAACGTTTCCATCAATTATTGAATATGGTATTTTATATAACTCATAATTTTCATCAACAACTCCATATATGAAGTTATTATCAAAATCTTCAAGCCAACCATTAGTAAATGTTTTACTAAATGCTAGTGATAATATTTCTCTTTTTTGAGTCATAGTCATATCAACAAAGTTAATGTTATTTTCATAAGAAAAAGAGTTTTCATCAAACTCTTCACTTCTATATTCTAACAATCTAGGTTTGTCATCACGCATTTCAATACTCGTTCCTATATATGCTGGAATTTTTTTATCATCAATAATGGAAACCTCAATTAAATCAATATCTTTAACACTTCTCTTTGTGATTCCATCTTCTCCTACTTCCTCATCTTGTTCATTACAATAAAATCCAAAAGACCAACCTCGTAGAAGTTTCTTTTTCGCTTTAGAAATTACATTTTCATCAGTAATCTCTACGGTTGCTCTTAATCCAATATTATCTTCCACTAAAATAGCTGTTCCATCTTTTGTGTTTGCAAGTTCTTTATCATAATCATGATTCTAATAAAACTTTAATAGAAGGATTTTTCTCAATGGCTCTACTAAAAACATTTGGCATAATTCTTTCAATAAAATATCCATTTTTGTCACATAATGTTTTAGAATATCTCTCAACAGCATTTACATAACCATCAATTATAACTTTATCATTTCTCACTTGAATTTTCATTTGTATCACCTCCTTTTTCCAAATCGACTATGGATCCCGTATTAGGAGTAAAATATGTTCTATTTTTTGTATCATAAAGAACATCTGCTAATGTCATGCTAATAACATCCAATCCATCTACACTATCATAATCTTCTGCATTTCTGATTTCATTTTTGATATCCAACCGGTATCAGAAGCAATTTTATAAGCTTCATATCTTTCTTTCAAAGAACCTCGTGTAATGTTTTTTGTGTCAAATGCAAAATAAAAAGAACCTTTTTCAGATTCTAATAATAAATTCTTGTTTAGTGCTGTTTCAATAGCACTTATAATTGGCATCACTCCAAATTTAATAGTGTTATTGTAGTCATCATGAATATGAAAAACATCTTTTATATCATCTTTCAAAGTTTTTTTTCTTTCATTTATTTGTAATTCTACACTTGATGAAGAAGCTTCTTGAAATTTCAATCCATTATTTAAAACAATGGCACTTTCTTCATTATTACTACCAAAATACTGATTCCACGCATCTTTTAATGTTTTTAATTCCTCACTTCCTAATTTTCTTTTCGGAAACAAGAAAACCTTTTTAGCACCGCCTTTTTTTACTAATCCTAATTCATAAAGAATTGTTGAAAAGGCTGTTTCAATGGATTTAGTAATTTCTTCTATAGCACTTACACTTTTTATTCCATCTTTTGTTCTTCTTAATATTGTAATAAATTGATAAGATTCATATTCTTTAGCATCTACTGAATATTTAACATCTTTATATATCGGATCAAAATTACTTTGAAAATGCACATGAATTGGATCAATATATCTTAAAGAATTAACAGTATTTTTCTTTTTATCAATAAATACATAAGCACCTTTTTCTACTAAATAATCATGAACTATTGCTTTTTTCATTTGAAATGGATCAAGCAAATCCATAGTGTCTATATTTAAGAGATATAATCTTTTATCATCAAGAACTTCAGTGACTTTTTTGTTTCCATCAATAACCTCTGACCTATATAATTTAATTGGTAACACTGATACCATGTTAGATAATAGGTCTACAGCACTTGATATTGCTGGAATTGATAAAGCATCATCACTTGTAAGATTTTGACCAGAAAGCAATTTTTTTAAGATTAAATCATCAACAACATCTGTTTTTTCTTTTGTTTCTGATATTACTTCTCTTTTTTCTAAAAACAAATCAATTAATGCCATTATCTTCACCTCTTTTCTATAACGAAAAAACAAGCCATACAGCTTGTCTTATCTCATTACTACTTCACTAGTTTACATTATAGCATAATTCTGATGTGAATTATGTGAATTATGCAAGTTGTACAAAAAAAATTACCATTTTCTAAAAAGACATCTTGTTGTAATAGGTACATACTATTTATGAGTGCAACTACCATATCTATTTTTCCACTAGATTTCTTCTTATTTACATATCTATTCATATTTGTGTCATAAACACATCTAGCATTTTGAAAATTTATTTCCAGGAGTTTGTTTTCTTCATATTTAAATTTTCCATCAATTATTTTTTTCATATAAAAGTTTAGTTGGTGGATGTAATGTATCGGAATGTTGACGAATTTGCACGGTGTTAAATCTTTCATCCCATTTCTGTGCTGAGGATAAAGCATTATATCTGTCATACCCAACTGCCATTACAACAACATCATACTTTTTTTTCAATATCAAAAACAAAATCTTCTATTACTTTATAATCAACCGTTCTATCACCACAAGCTATACATTTCATAGTTTTTATAAATTCAAAATAATTTATTTTTTTCAAACTGATTTTTTCTTCTATTCTTCCTTCTGGTATAAAAGAAATGCAATCAGCTAAAATTGTTCCATCATCGTTACTTGTTATTGCTACAGCACAGTTATCATCAGACATTGATAAGTCAACTCCAATATAAACTTCTCTACCAGCCCAATCTATTTTATCGGTTCTGCATTTTTGAACTTCAGTTACATCAATAAAACTTTCTGTTCCTGCACCTTGATAAATAATATTACAATGTTTCGTTAGAAAATTTTCTCTTTACTTTCAATTTCAATAGCTTTTGCCCTTTTATCCAATAAGTCTTTATAAACCGCTGGAATTTCTAATGCAAGTGGATTAGATTGAAGAATTATATTATCATCAAATGACCAGTCTTTTGATTCATCAGGTTCATACAACAAAGCAAACACTGTTTCATCTTCTATCAAACCTTCTAACACTTTTTTTTTAGCATATTTTACTTCATCCTCCATGGGGTTATCAAATGTTGGATATTTTGTGGAAATTATAAAACCCAACTTATTTACGATCAGCAATTGCCCAGAACGCATCGCTTCAATCGGATATGCTTGCGGAAGTGCACCTACTTCATCTGCTACAAAAACATTTGGTTCTTTACCATCCATTCTGTCTTTCGAATAATTTAGCGGAATATAAACACTATCGGTGAGTGTATGTCTAATACAATCCCTTAATAATTTAAATTCGCCTTCTTCAAAAATTTCGGCATTTGTCTTTATTAAAGGCTCAATTGCTTTTTTACTTCTTTTGCTAATGCTCCGTCTGGTGCAACAGAATAAAATTGAGAATACATAGGTTCAAGATAGAACAACAATAAAATTATAAAAGCCACGATAAATGTTTTTCCATTTTTTCTACAGATTTCTAATATAACTGTTTCATATCTTCTTTTTTTAGTATTGTTTCTATAAACAGTACACAAACTTGCCACTATTATTAACCATTGATAACCAGCAAGTGAATCATAAATTCTTTTACCAGCTTTTATTCCTTTTGCCATTACCAAAATTTTGCATATTTTATCAATTTTCTTTAATCTTTTAAAGTCAATTATATACTTTTCTGAATCATTATTAACAATTTTTAAAAATTCCTCGCATTGAATCTTTACATATTTCGGAGGGATAAATTTTTTATTGTCATTTAATTCATAAAACAATTTCGGTGGTTCCAATTGCCCACTTACAATCTCACGTGCATAAATATAAGCTGGATGATTTAATATATAATCATTCATCATCATTTAAGATATCCATTAAA
>VOFC01000767.1_pt1 | contig 122145 bp, 235 predicted proteins | sample 5384161 | NCBI WGS metagenome assembly VOFC01 (sample SAMN12384722, study PRJNA508395) | human gut metagenome | isolation source: healthy gut B | host: Homo sapiens
GTTAAAGATAATATGGAAGATTATGTGGAGTTTGATGAAGCAGATCAAGTTGAATTTTTCAAAAGATTAGATTGGATAGTAGATTATGATGAAATGAAAAATTTATCACTTGAAGAATTGGAAAAACTTTATGATGATACTAAAGATGAAATGGTAAAAATAAAAAAATAAATATAGTGATTTGAGTCAAAATGATAATGATTGTTATGAAAAAAAGACTCAATTAGGTATGAACTACTAGGTAATAAATTGTATTCACTTTCTAAGATTCAATATTTTAAGGCTCGTAAACTTGAATTAGCTTTGCCAAATGAAACTGGTATTTGTAGATTAATAAGAAAGTTTAAAAATAAAATTAAAGAGAAATAATCTCTTTTTTTTGTTGCATCATTTTATAAAAAATATGATTAATCAACTATACAAATAGTGGTGCCGAAAATTTCTAAATTTAATAATAATATAAGAAATGTTGTGGTATTTTTCATAAATAAAAAGACTAAGAAATATTAACATTTCTTAGTCTTTACTTACAATATATGGTGTCCTGGGCGAGATTCGAACTCACGACCGATCGCTTAGAAGGCGATTGCTCTATCCAGCTGAGCTACCAGGACATTCCTTTCAGTTGGTAATCTAATTATAGTATAAAAAAAAGACTTATGGCAAGTCTTTTTTGAAAATTTTGGTATTATATACTAATTTTTGTATTTTCTGTGTCGGGGATGTTAAAAATTACTTCATTAATGCCATAAGTATCTCGGATAGATAAAGCAATCGAATATTTTACTTCTTCTAAAATATCTTCTTCTTTCATATTAGCTATTAAATAATTATTAAAAGATAAACTTATTGTGCTTTCAAGTAACTCATAATTTGTCATATTTGCTGAAGCTGCTAAATAACTTATTAAATTTGTGTGATATATCGGAGTACTTTTTAAGTTCTTTAATGATTATTTCAACTCGTTCTGTTTTTTCATTACTGACTTTAGTAACTGGCACATAGTAATAGTAATCTTTGTTCTTACTTAAATAATATATCGTGGTTTTGGTTGTTTCTTTAATAGAATCTATATTGTATATTTTATTAATGCCATATGATTTATCTAGATATTCTGGTAATTTTTTATTTGAGTTTGGCAAATTTGTTAATGGTTTTCCTTCAACTAATATTTTTATCTTTTTAATATCTTTTATTTCTGTTAAAGAGTATATTATTGCTTCGATCATTTTTTGTTCATCACAATGTACGACATTTAATAATTCTTTACTAAAATTTATTGTTAAAATATTTTCTTCAAGTTTTAAATCTAGTATTTTAGTACCTTCTGGTATAATTGGCTTAAAACCATCTCTGATATAACTAGATTTTTTTAGTATTTTTAGTTAATGCTTCGATTATTTCTTTTATTTGTTCTATAGTTTCACTACTATTTTTAACAATACTGGTTCTAGCAACATAATCTGAATTATCTACTAAAAATATAGGCATTTCATCCTTAGTTATATAACTTAAATGTTCTTTGATAACTGTATCGTTACTTGGAAAAAAATAAATTATAAGTAAAATAAATAGGGTAAGAGTAGCTACACAAATACGTCTTATTGAAGATTTTTTTATCATTTTAAAACACCTAATTAATTATATTTTATAGATAAAAAAAAGACCGAAGTCTTTATTTAAATTGATAATTCTCCGAGTTTTATAAGTTCAATGATGGCTTGAGCACGACCTTTAACACCAAGTTTTTGAATAGCATTTGATATATGATTGCGGACAGTTTTCTCACTGATATTTAATTTTTTTGCTATTTCAAAAGTTGATTTATTTTTAATAAGTAATTCAAATACTTCTTGTTCACGGTCAGTTAGTATCTTTTTTTTCATAAATAATCTCCTTAAAATTAAAATACTTCATAGTATTGTATGAAGTATTTTAAGAAAATGTATAGGATATTATTCAAATTTAACTGTAATATATTTTTGTTTATCGTATAGGCTTTGAACTTCTCTGATAATGTTATTGGCTATTTCTTTGTTATGTTCTTTAGCTGCGATTGTAATACTAATAGCATCACCATCTATTTTGACAAAATTGTCAAATTTGAATTTTTCAGTTATTAGTTTTTAATTTTTTCACATTCAGTTTTAGAATTACTTAATGCTTGTAGAGCATTGTAAGCATCATTTTTTTCTTCAATAGTTGCAGTATCATCTAATAATATACTTTGATATTCATTCATTTCTTTTAAAACTGCTTCATCTCTGTCTACTTGAAGTGCTACAATAACATCAGATTCTTTAACACTAACTTCTTTACTTATGTTATTTTCTCCGGCCAGTACACTTAAGCTCTCATCACCCATTGTTACATAATATATTCCAAGAACTAGTATCAAGGAAAATAAAGTAACGAACCACAAATTTTGTTTGTTTATCATAATATTCCTCCATCTAAAGCTACTTAAATATATGAAGGATATAATTATAATATTACTTATTAAGTATTGATTTTGGGTAAGGCGTTCTTACATCTGTTAAACCAAGTAGGTAATCAGTAGAAGTTTGGTAATATATTGCAAGTTTCTTTTTAATAAATCAATTGGTAGTTGTCTTTTGCCAATTTCATAGTAACTGTAGGCAACTTGACTAACATTTAATATTTTGGCAATATCACTTTGTAGTAAATCTTTATCTTCTCTTATTTCTTTTTAATCTATTCATATTTATCACCAATTTAATTTTAAATTAAAACAAAATGTTATATTGATTTTTTAAAACAAACTGTTATATAATTAGTTTATGATAAAACATTGTGTTTTATATAGTGGAGGATTTATGAAAAGAAGGATATTTTGTTTCACATTATTTTTATTTGTATTCATTAGCTTGTTGTTTGTTAAAAGTTTTAAAAAGAAGAAATTGATTATAGTGTTTCTCCGGTTAAGAAGAATAATAATACTTTAAGTATGATGCTTGAAAACGATGATGGGGTATATGAATATACTACGAGTGATAGTTGGCCTCAAAAAGGTTATAGTTTTAATGCCAAGTTATCCAAATGTGAAAATGGTGGAGAACTTGCCTGGGATGATGTTAGTAAAAAAAATATATATGTCTGGGAATGTTTCAGATAAATGCTATGTGTATTTTGATAAAATGCCTTTAGGAAAAATTTGTGAAGGACAAAATATGGCAACTTGTTTTAAAAGAAAATTATACTTTTGATAATGCATTGTATCATCATGACAAAAGTTTAGAAAATAGTGCAGAAGATAATTCGTATAGATATTCTGGTGGTGATTTTATTATAACTCAGAAAGCTATTGATGCTGGCTTTACATTTCTTAGAGACCTTGATAATACTAGTAATGAAGGTGTTATTAAATTTTATTGTAATGATGAAAAATTAACGTTAGGAGATAATTGCCTTTTGTCACAAAGTCATTATTATCTACTGGGTAATAATACAGAAAATAAATATTCCACATATTCAGAAGTTTTAACTAAAGCTATTGAACTTGGATATGTAAAAAAGAATAATGTTAATAATTTTGTTTGTTTTGGAAGTAATGATGATACTTGTCCTGAAGATAATCTATATCGTATTGTTGGAATTTTTGGTGATAATGTAAAATTAGTCAAAGCTTATCCAGCAACTAGAAAATTGCTAGGTGAAGATGGAGCATATTATGGATATTATAAAAGTGATGTATTTTGGAGCCATAATCTTTCATCACTTTCTGCATCTGATGAAATACATTACTCAAATTATTATTGGAATAATGCAACTGGGACTAATAAGTGGGGTGAAAGTGATTTAAATGAGGTAAACTTAAATAAAAATTATTTAAATAATATTGGCGCTATTTGGTCTGATAAAATTGAAACATATAAATGGCATACAAAAGGTGATACGTATGAAAATTTAACAACAAATGTTAATCAAGTTTATAAAAATGAAATATTAAATGATAATACTGCTTTGTATGAAGCTAAGATTGGGCTTTTATATGTAAGTGATTATTATTATGGAGTAGATATATCATATTGGAATAGCCCATATTATACACGTTTTAAGGTTGCTGATTGGCTGGCTTATGGTGGGGACGGCGAATATTTCATAACTCCGATTTCAAATACAACTAATGCTATGGCGACATATGGTGATAGTCCAGTTGAATGGAATATAGTAAATCATAATTTATTTGATGTTAGACCTGCATTTTATTTGAAAAATACAATTAATTTATTGCATGGTTTAGGTACAATTGATGAACCATATCGTATATCATAAATTAAAGTTTAAAATATATGTAAAACATCTTAAAAGGATGTTTTTTTTTCTATAAAGTTTGATATAATTAAACGGGGTAATTAAATGGAAAAAAATATAAAGAAAATACTTAATACTTTAGAAGAAAATGGCTACCAGGCATATTTAGTAGGTGGTTTTGTTCGTGATTATTTGCTGGGCATAACTTCTCATGATGCTGATATTGCCACAAATGCTTTACCTAAAGATATTCATAACATCTTTAATAGTAGTAAAAGTAATTATGGAAGTGTAAACATAAAATTTGATAACTATAATATAGATATAACAACATTTAGAAAAAGATTTGAACTATGTAAATCGAAGACCTAGTAATGTTATTTATATTGATAATTTAGAAGAAGATTTAAAAAGAAGAGATTTTACTATTAATGCTATATGTATGGATAAAGATGATAAAATCATTGACCCTTTGAATGGGTGTGAAGATTTAAATAATAGAACTATAAAAAAATGATAGGTGATATTGATACAAAGTTAGAAGAAGATCCCTTAGAATAATGCGTGCTATTAGATTTGCTTCTGTTTTAGATTTTGATATTGATAAAAAGCTTTATGAAAAAATAAAAAAGTATAGTTATTTAGTGGAAACTCTATCTAAAGAAAGAATTAAAAGTGAACTTGAAAAAATACTTTTAAGTAAAAATTTTATGAAGGCTTTGAAAATAATGGAAGATACTAATATTGCCAGTAGTTTAGGCATATCTTATAGCCATATAAATTATGTTGATGACTTACTTGGTATGTGGGCTCAAGTTAAAGTTGCAAACATCCCATTTACAAATGTTGAAAAAGGGAATATAATAAAAATTACCGAGGTAATTACCTTGGGACAAATAGATAATCTTGCACTTTATAATTATGGATTATATGTATGTACTATTGCCGGTAAAATACTTAATATAAATCCTAAGAAAATAAGTAAAATGTATAATAATTTACCTATTAAATCAAAATCTGATATTAATATAACAAGTAAAGAGATATCTGATATTTTTGGAACAGGTAAAGTAATAGGTATTATTTATAGTGAGTTAGAAAAAGAAATACTAAATAAAAATATAGAAAATAATAAAGAGGCAATTTTTGAATATTTAAAGAAAAGGAAGTGAGAAATATGTTTAAAGATAATAAGAAACTAGTGGCAGAAAGTATATTTATTAAAGAAGCCTTAAAGTTGAATTTATCTTTAAATGAATTTTTACTTCTTTTATATTTTGATAATTCTTATGATTTAGTGTTTGATATAAAAGTAGTAGCTAAAACTTTAAATATGAAAGAAGAAGATGTTTTAAATGCTTATGGTTCATTAATGGCTAAGAAAATAATAAGTGTTAAAGCTGAAAAAGATGGTTTTGGTAAAATAAGAGAATCTGTTTCTTTAGATAATTTTTATAATGAAATTAAAAGTGATTATAAAACAAAAGAAAAAGAAGAAACTAAAACTGATATTTATGAAATATTTGAAAAAAGAATTTGGTAGAACGTTATCAAATACAGATTTTGAAATTATAAATGCTTGGATAGAAAGTGGATTTAGTGAAGAATTAATTGAAGCAGCATTAAAAGAAGCTGTGTATAATGGGGCACTTACTCTTAGATATGTTGATAAAGTATTATATGAATGGAATAGGAAAGGGATTAAAGTACCAGCTGATATAAAGAAGGCAATGGAAAAAAGTACCTGAGGCTCCTTTGTATGAAGCAAGTGTTATGAATTTTGATTGGTTAAATGAAAAGTAATGAAGTATTAGAAAAATTAGATGAAATAGTACCTAATCCAGTTTGTGAGCTTATATATAATAAAGATTATGAATTACTTATTGCAACTGTACTATCTGCACAATCAACTGATAAAAGAGTAAATGAAGTAACTAAAGTATTATTTTCTAAATATGATATATTTAGTTTAGCAAAAAGAGAATATAAAAATATTGAAGATATTATATATCCAGTTGGAACTTATAAAAGAAAAGCAGAATATATATCTGTAATTGCTAAAAGATTAGTAAATGATTATGATGGAAATGTACCAAATGATAGAAAGTATTTAGAAAGTTTACCAGGAGTTGGTAGAAAGACTTGTAATGTGGTTTTATCAAATATATATGATGTGTCTGCCATTGCTGTAGATACTCATGTAGCTAGAGTTTCTAAAAGATTAGGATTAACCAAAAGTGATGATGTTTTAAAAATAGAAAAAGATTTAATGAAGTTTTTTCCAGAGAATAAATGGAGTAGAGTTCATCATCAATTAGTTTTATTTGGAAGATATACTTGTAAAAGTAAAAATCCTTTGTGTGATAAATGTCCATTTAAATGTAAATATATGAGGAAATATTAGAAAATAATATTTCTTTTTTTTGTTGACATATGTTGCTTTTTATAATAAAATATGTGTAATAAGGAGGCTATATAATATGAAAAAATATTTTTATCCAGCAATTTTTACAAAAGAAGGAAAGAATTATAGTGTTAAATTTATTGATTTCGAGGATATTTTTACATTTGGAACTGGATTTGAAGATGCCTATTATATGGCACAAGATGCCTTATATAATATGCTACCAGAATATGAAAAGCTTCCAAAACCTACTTATGATTATATGAAAATTTCTGTAGGTAAAGATGAGTTTATAACTATGGTTGAATTGGACATTGCTGAGCATGAAAGAAAAATTTCTTCAAAAACTGTAAAAACTACAGTAACTATGCCTGAGTGGTTAAAGTTACTAGCAGAAGATAAAGGACTAAATTTTTTCTAAAATATTACAAAAGGTATTAAAGAAGAGTTACATTTGTTATAGCAACTATCAAACTCCTTATGAAAAATACTGCTTGATATTTTCAAGCAGTATTTTTTTAATCTAAATCATCATCATCATTATTATTGTTGTTATCATTATTGTTATTGTTTTCATTTTGACCAGGTGATATAATGTTTTCTACATTGGAGTCAACGCCGGTATTAACTTTTATTTCTAGACCATCACTCATATTTGCTGTAAATAATGAATATGCAGATTTTATAATATATGTTACATTACCACTGGATGGATTAGTGATTGTATAATTTGTACTATCTGTTCTTCCAAGATACGTAAGAGTTCCATCAGAAGCTTTTTTCATAAATATTATATCCTAGAGAACCAATATAATTATTATTATATGCTATTCTTTTTGTTCATAATATTTACTTGCAGATGTATCAAAATATTTATTGAAATGTTCTTGCAAGTAATTGGTACTTATTGCATCTGAGTACTTATTCCATTCCATTTAAGCTTTTATTTGTGTACCATTATTAGTGTACGTTCCATTTGTAGGAGCATTCAATTTTTCAAATCTTGTAGAATTTTCTGTAGGTTCAGTTCCTTCTTTAAATATTTCTATCATTCTTAAAGCTTCAGGTGTATATTCTGATGCTAAAGCAGTTGAATTGTTTCTTTTTTCTACTTCTACTTCGATGATGCCACTTGGTTTAGAAAATGTTTTATTTTTACTGTAAACTCTTGAACCAACAGCTTTCATAACGGCATTTCTGACTCTTCCCCCAATTGTTGCTGTTAGGTAATGGTCTGAATTATTTACATCGTATCCAACCCATAAAGCAATTGCATATTCTGGAGAGTAGGTAATGTTCCACGCATCTCTGGTTGCTGATGCTGGAATTCCAAGTTTTTCTGTTGTAGCTTTATCTAAGTTTGTTGTACCTGATTTAGCAGCGATTTGTGTGCCACCTACTTGAACACCCCCAACACCCCTTTGAGCAGCTGTTATAAGTATATCTGTAATCATGTATGCTGTTTCTTCACTCATAACTTTTACTTTTTTCACTAGTTTTATTGTACACTTTTCCATTTTCTAAAAAGAGTAGCTTCTGTATATGAGTAAGGTTTAATGTAGTAACCACCACGACCATAAGCTGCATAAGCTGCTGACATTTGAACTGGACTAACACCATCGAAACCACCGATTGCAGCAGATTCATATAATTCTCCGCCATAATCAATACCTAAGTTTTTTAACAAAGTTTTTGATATAATCCGGATTTTTCTTTATAAACAGCTTGGAAAGCTCTTAGTGCTGGAATATTTCTTGAAGCTGCTAGAGCATCACGCATTGTCATAAGACCATTATATTTTCCATCAGCATTTTTAATTGGTGTTCCATTTGAATAAGTTGTTTCTTCATCTAAGAAAAGGGTAGCAGGGGAACCATTTAAATATTCAATGTAAGGACCGTAGTCAAATAATATTTTGGCAGTTGAACCTGGTTGTCTTTTTGTTGTAGCTCTGTTTGTACCTCTGGCACTATAATTTCTACCACCAGATATGGCAGATAACCCACCAGTTTCCATATCAGTAATTGCTATACCTTCTTGCATGTATTCATTTGGAAATTCGTAAATTTCACCTTTTTCTAGTTTATTTAATACATCTTGAACATCTTTATCTATAGTTGTAACAATTTTCATTGGGGTTTCACGTAAGTCGTAACCTGTATCATTTGCAACTTCATTAATGATATAGTCAATTGCAGCTCTACTATCACCATTTGCAACATTATCTTTTTTAACTAGTAAGCTTTCAATTGGAATATCTAAAACAGCATTTTTTTTTCTTCTTCAGTTATATAACCATGATTTACCATAAGGGTTAAAACTATTTTTTGACGTTTTCTGGTATTATTTGGTTTTGTATATGGATTGTAAAGTCCTGGATTTTGAAACATTCCTGCAAGAATTGAAGCTTCAGCAAGAGATATATCTGATACTGATTTACCAAAAAAAGTTTTGACATGCTTGTTCAACTCCTGCAAAACCAGAGTTATTAAGTGAACCAGTTGAACCAAACCATTGGCTATTTACATAAAACTCTATAATTTCTTTCTTTTGTATAGTTGCTTTCTACTTTAAACACAGCCATATAAATATCTGTAAATTTTCTTACAATTCCTTTTATACCATGTGATTCTCCAGAGGTGTAAGCTCTTTTTACAACTTGCATTGTTAGGGTAGAAGCACCACCTGCTTTATCATTTCCAATAAGTTGTCCAACACTTGCTTTAGCAAAACGGGCAACATCTAGACCACTATGTTGAAAAAAATCTTGAGTCTTCTGTTGCTACGATGGCATCTATTAAAACTTGAGGAAGTTCTTCATAATTTACTAAAACTCTATCATATTGACCAAGTCTAGCAAGTTCTGTTTTTCCATCATTATAATATAGGACACTTGACTCTTTAGAATACAATTTTTCTTTATCAAAATCTGGTGAAGCAATAATTATATATAAAGCAAATACTAATATTATTGAAATAATTGCTATACCTCCAATTAAAATAATTGAAAGCATATTTTTCTTTAATATTTATTTTTTCTTACCATCTTTTTCTTTTTTAAGTTAATTTTTTAAGTTTTAATTTTTTCATATTTTATCTCTAACTTTGATAAGTAATCTAAACCTTTTAAGGTCATATTTACTTCGATAGCATTATTTTTTATATATTCATAGGGAATACTTTTTCTTTCATTATTATCAATATAATCAATAAAATCTTTACCCATAAGCAAAAAAATATTTATTATTCATACTGATGATTAGAAAAACTATACCTCCATGTTTATATATGTTTCTTATGTGTTTTATTTGGTGATCATGAACATTGCTTATAGGAAATGATGTTTTATTATTTGTTTCTTTAGCATCGAATTCTATGTATCTTCCTTTATAGATGCCATTAAAATCTAGTGTTGATGGCATTTCATAAAAAGCATCTGTTATTCTTTTGCCTAAACTTGAATAATCAGTTTTAACTACTCTGATAGGAGTAGGCTTTTTATAAATGTATGCTATATCATTATCTCTATAATAAATATGAGCTTGTTCAATTAAATATTCGAGTTCCATACCACGATTTTTATATGAAACTTCTTTTTTGTATGTTTTTTAGTACCTCCAGGATATAACATGCAATCACCTTTTAAAGTATTATAACATATTTAAGAAAAGATTTGTAGAGCCTTATGCAAGTTTGTCAAAAGTAGACAGTTAAAAGTTTTGACATGTTTTGTCGAAAGTAATGAAAATTATTTAAAGTTGTTATACTATATTGCTGGTGATAAAATGCGTTTAGAATACTATATAAATGTAATGATGGAAAAAGTAGATTTTGGCTCATTAAATGTGCCATTTTTAGAAGTGGAAGAAATTAGTAGTGATGATGATATTGACTAAAACGAAAAATTAAGTTATATTTTTTTGTTAGTAGGTGATATTTTTGTATAACGATCGATTATATTTAACTCCTCAAGAAATACTTGAAAAAGAATTTAAGATTGATGCCAGGGGATATCGACCTCAAGAAGTTGATAAGTTTTTGGATATGGTTATCCGTGATTATACGGAATATGCAAATATTATTAGAAAGTTAGAAAAAGATGTAAAAGATTTAACTGATGATAATATTAAGTTAAAACAAGAGATAAGAAGACTTCAAGAAATAGCTAGTACTAGTAGTGAAGCACCTTCAAGAAGTATAAATAATGTTGATTTACTTAAAAGAATTAGTCAACTTGAAAAAGTAGTTTACGGAAATAATGAATAATCTAGTGGCAAATGCTGCATAAAATAGTTATGTAGAGGAAAGTCCATGCTCGCACAGACTGCGATGTCTGTAGTGTTTGTGCTTAGGAAAAAAATAACCTAAGAAAACGTAAGTTTATGGCTTCGAGGAAACCTTAAATGGTTTTATTAGATATAAAAGTGCCAAAGAGACGAGCTACAAGGGAAACTTTGTAGGTGGAACGTGGTAAACCCCGCAAGCGAGAAACCCAAATTATGGTAGGGGGGAGCTTAAAGTAAAGAAATGAATTTGCTTTGGGTGCAGAAATGTAAGATAAATATTTGCCTCTTCTTTATGAAGAACAAAACATGGCTTATTAAGATTATTTTTATTTTTAAATTAAAAAAGGAGTGAAAAAGTTTTGAACGAAATTGGTGAGGAGCTTCAGTATGCAAGGGAGTCATCAGGTGTTAGTTTAAATGAAGCAAGTAAGGACCTTGGTATAAAAGTTGAAATATTAGAAAATATCGAGGATGGAAGAACCGGAGCATTTAAAGATATATTTGAACTTAAAGAATATATATCTAGTTATGCTAAATATTTAGGTTTAGATGAACAAGAATTAATAGATGAATTTAATGAGTATATGTTTGAATATACTTCTAAAATACCTATTAAAGAAATAGAAAAAACAATTGAACTTAAAATCAAAGAAGAAAAAAAAAGATGATACCATTTCATCACCATATACAAAACAAGCTAAAAAATATAATAAGTGGGTATATATTACTATTTATGCATTTATATTTTTTTGCTTGTAATGTTTGCAATTATTTGGTCAGTAAAACAAGTTACAATTAATCGAAGTAGTACTGATACAATAAGTTATGGAAGGTAGGAAAGTTTATGAATTTACCAAATAGAATAACAATGGCTAGCATATTTTTATCGATATTGTTACTTGTAATGCTTTTTAGTGCCTTGGTATAGCTTAGGAGTTGAGTTTCCTGTTTATCAAGTAGCAACAATTACTGTTAATTTAAAATATATTATTGCAGGTATTATATTTTTAATAGCATCGACATCAGATTTTTTAGATGGATATTTAGCTCGTAAGAATAATATGGTTACGGATTTTGGAAAGGTAATGGATGCTATTGCTGATAAGTTACTTGTTAATGGGCTTTTAATAATTTTGCTTATGATAGAATTATTTCTATTGTAATTCCAGTGGTTATTATATCTCGTGATATTGTTGTTGACTCATGTAAGATGATTTCAGGACAAAATGGAAAAGTTGTGGCAGCATCAATTATGGGAAAACTTAAGACAATTTGTATGATGAGTGGTCTTACTCTTACTATGTTTTATAATTTACCATTTGAATTAGTTGGTTTTCCAGTTGCAGATATTTTACTTATAGCTGCAGTAATACTTTCAGTTATATCTGGTGCCCAATATTTCTATAGTGTTAGAGATATATTATTTCCAAAGAAAAGTAAATAGTGCTTCGGCACTTTTTTTGTTAAATAAGAATCATAAAAAGTGATAGTTAAATGGTTGCTAAAAATAAATATGTATATACTTGTATATACATATTTTTATCTAATGTTATAAATTTTATAAAGTGGCTTAAATTTCTTGCTTTTGAAACTGTTTAATAATATAATTTATTTATGGAACATCCTGTTTGATTGGATGCTGCCTCTTTTTAAAGTTTTGGAACTGAAATAGAGGTGATGTTAATGAGCATAAAGGATTTATTTATTCTTATATTGTTCTTCATCATAGTATGTTTGCTAATAATTGTATTTGTATTAGCAATCTAACAAAAAGCATCTAAATAAACGAGGTTGATTTAGATGCCATCCACATTATTGGTAGCACCCAATCTCGCCAAAAACGGATGTTCCATTTTTTTTTTATTATATGCAAATTTCCTTTGCTAAATACATAATATCATAAATGTGGCTAAAAGTCAAATTTAAAAATATAAAAAATTTTTTCGATTTATGTTATAATGAAATTATAAGGAGCAAGATATATGAAAATATTTATTATATGCAGTAAAGCATTTTATGAAAAAATACCACCAATTAAGAGTGCACTAGAAAAAGTGGGACATATAATAACATTACCTAATTGTTATGATTGTCCTGAAACAGAAAGTAAATATCGTGGCACAAAGGAACACGCTAAGTGGAAAGCTGGAATGATTAAACATAGTGAAGAAGTTATTTCTGGAGTTGATGCTGTGCTTGTTTTAAACTATACCAAAAATGGTGTTCAAAATTATATCGGAGGTGCAACATTTCTAGAAATGTACGATGCTTTTAGATTAGGAAAAAACAATATATATGATAAATGATATACCAGATGGTTTACTAAAAGATGAGATTATTGGCTTTAATCCAACTATTTTAAATGGTGATTTAAATAAACTAGTTTAAAATTTTGACTCCTTGTATTCGTTGTGATATAATTTTATTATCATAAGGAGTGATTAATATGAGTAAAATGGATGATGCAGCACTTAATAGTATAAAAGGTGCTTGCGCTTGATATGATAGATAAAGCTGGTAGTGGGCATCCTGGAATAGTTTTAGGAGCTTTATATAAAGAACAAATGGATGTTATACCTAGTAATCCAAATTGGATAAATAGAGATAGATTTGTTATGTCTGCAGGTCATGGTTCTGCACTTTTTATATTCAGTTTTATACCACATGGGTTATGGAATTGATATGGAAGAGTTAAAACACTTTAGAGATTTAAGTAGTCTAACCCCAGGACATCCGGAAGTTAAAGTAACACCGGGAGTAGATGCATCAACTGGTCCACTTGGTCAAGGGGTAGGTATGGCTGTTGGAATGGCTCTTTCAGAAAGATATTTAAATTCAATTGTAAAAATTGAAGATAAAAAACTCTAGTTTAATTGATTACTATACATATTGTTTATGTGGTGATGGTGACTTAATGGAAGGAGTTAGTTACGAAGCTTTAAGTTTTGCAAGTACTCAAAATTTAAATAAATTAATACTTTTTTATATGATAAAAATAATATTTCATTAGATAGTGATACTAAAAAAACTTTTTACAGAAGATATTGAAATACGTTTTGAAGCCTTAGATTTTAATATTATTAATGTTAAAAATGGAGGAGATTATAAAGAAATATCTAAAGCTATAAAACAAGCTAAGAAGTCTAGTAGACCATCAATTATTATTTGTAATACAATAATTGGAGAAGACTCTAAATTAGAAGGAACTAATAAAGTACATGGTAAACCACTTGAAAAAGATGATTTAGCAGCTATAAAAAAGCTAAATATAAAATTACTAGTGAACCTTTTGAAGTTAGAAAAGATGTTTTAGATTATTTACAAAACTATGTAAATAAGAGAGTATCTAAGAAATATTTAGATTGGCAAGAAGATTATACTAATATAAAAGAAGAAAATAGTAATTTACATGCTATGGTTAATTTACTTGAAAGAAATGCTTTTTGTAATTGATTTTGACGATACTAAATTTAAAATTAGTGATGAATATAGGGAAGCTTTTAAGAGAGTCAAATCATAAAATAATGAATTTTATATCACCAAAAAGTCCATTCTTTCTTGGTGGTTCTGCAGATCTTTCATCATCATGCAAAACAAATTTAGATAAATCAACTATTCAAAGTGAAAAAAAATCCAGTTGGTAAAAAACATATATTTTGGTGTTAGAGAACATGCTATGGGGGCAATTTTAAATGGAATGGCTTTATCAAACTTAAAAGTTTTTGGCTCAACATTTTTAGCATTTAGTGATTATTTGAAACCAGCGATTAGAATGTCAGCACTTATGAATTTACCAGTTACTTATATTTTTACTCATGACTCTGTATATGTTGGTCAAGATGGACCAACTCATGAACCTGTTGAACAACTTACAATGCTTAGAACTATACCAAACTTTACAACGTTTAGACCCGCTGATATCAATGAGATAATGGGGGCTTGGGAATATATTCTTAAAAATAATTGTGCTACAGCAATGGTTATAAGTAAAGAAGAAAGAAGTAAACAAAAGAATACTAATGCCAGATTTGTGAAATATGGAGCTTATATGGTACGTAAAGAAAAGTATCGTTTAGATGGAATTATTATTGCAACTGGTCAAGAACTAGAAATGGCAATGGATATATCAAAAGAATTATTTACTTTAGGGATAGATACGAGAGTTGTTTCAATGCCAAGTATGGAATTATTCTTAAAACAAAATCCTAAGTATGAAGAACAATTATTACCAAAAGATGTACCAACATTTGTAATTGAAGCTGGTAATAGTCTTATTTGGAATAGATTTGCATCAAAACCAGATTATATTTTCGGAGTAAATAAATTTGGTATGAGTGGTAAAACAGAAGATGTTGTTAAATATTTAAAAATAGATAAAACTACAATTTTAGAAAAAATTGCTAATTATTTAAAAAAAGATGATATCATCGACATAATCTGACAAATTATTTGAAGTCTTTATGTTATCATATATTTGGAAGGTGATAATATGAGGACTTTTTATATTTTTAGAATTAACAAAGAAATGGAAGTATTACTTAAAGATAATCCCTATAATTTATTTAAATCTTTAGAAGACATATACCTTTTAGATAAGACAAGTATAGGAATTGGAAAGGATTTATTAGACCAATTAATTGTGCCAATTGATAAACTTAAATATAATAAGTTAATATATGAACTTAATAAAGATAATGATTTTTATATGAAAAGTGGAGATACACATAAAGTAATAAATAAATATCGTAAAGAAGAAACGGTGATTACTGTTAAAAAAATAGTCATATTCTTCTTAAAACTAATATAATTAATCGAGATATTAAGAAATTTTTGCCAATTACGCAGGCTTTTTGCATGTGATTTTCAAAATAAAGACTATTTCTGGCTTGAAGAACTCATATATTTATAGTAAAATATAGGTATAAAGGAGATAATTTATATGGGTAAATTAATATTATATTTAGTAATTGGTATTATAATTGGACTTGTTATTGGATTTTTTTGTAGCTAGAGCACTAATGAAAAAGACTTTAGAAAAAAAAATCCTCCGATTAATGAAAAAATGATTGAGGCTATGATGTCATCAATGGGAAGAAAACCAAGTCAAAAACAAGTTAAACAAGTAATGCAACAAATGAATAGATTTAAGTAATTAAGTCTATTTTTTTATATGAGTCCTACATCTAAAGCATCATCTTTTCTAGTTATTTCATTTATTAAATATATGGCACCACCAATTAAAAATAAGATGGCAGCAATAAGTTGGATAAATGTTGACCTATATACTGGGTCATTAAAATTTTTTTCCATAGAACCTAAATCTTCAGTTAAAAGAAGTAAAAAATATAAATAAATAAAAAATGCTATAAAAAAGATAGTAATGTTTATGTATTTTTCTCTTTTTGTAAGCTTCATTATCTTTTTTTAGTAAATAATCTCTATCAAGTTTGTTAGAATATAAAGCAAATACAACAATAAAAAATAAACAATCCATATAAAATCTTCATTTCTTAATCTTTTTAATTTTTTACTAATATCGTTCATGTTAAAATAATATGTATGTAATTAGAATAAAATTATTTACAAAGTGAATATTATTAGATATAATTTATAGGTAAGTATAATTGCTTTGGAGGTTAAATATGAAAACAAGAATAATTACAGCAGTAGTTGCACTTTTAATTGTTATTCCTTTAGTGTTACTTGGAGGAATATATTTTGAACTTTTGATGTGTTTAGTAGGTGCTCTAGCTTTTAAAGAGATGATTGATTTAAAAAATCACATGGTAAAATACCTAATATGATGATATTTATTGGACTTGTTTCTTTACTTAGTTTGATTTTATCAAATAATAGTAATTTATCTATTTATTATGGATTTTCTTATCAAACTTTAGCTTTAATTGCAGTAGGAATTATAGTACCAGTTATATTTTATAAGGAAGAAGAATATTCATCAAAAGATGCTTTATATCTATTTGGAACAGTATTATTTTTTTAGGTCTAGCTTTAAATTCATTTGTAATAATAAGGATGCGTAGCTTTAAGACTTTGTTATTTTTACTTATTATTCCAACATTTAATGATATATTTGCTTATGTTATTGGTTCTAAATTTGGTAAAAATAAAATGTGTAAAAGTATTAGTCCGAATAAGACTTGGGAAGGTTCTATTGGTGGTTTAGTACTTGGCACTGTTGGCGGAGTAGTTTTATATAGATTACTACTTGGTAAAATTACATTTAAAATTATATTAATTACTATAGTTCTTTCAATTATCGGTCAAATGGGAGATTTGGTAATGAGTCGTATTAAGCGTGAAAATGATATTAAAGACTTTTCTAATCTTTTACCAGGTCATGGTGGTATTTTAGATAGACTTGATAGTTCAATATTTGTGTTTTTAGCATATATGTTTATGATAATATTTTAAGGAGGAATAGATTATGTGGATTGTATCATTATTAATACTTATATTAATACTTGGAATTATTATTTTAGTTCATGAGTTTGGACATTTTATTTGGGCTAAGAAGTTTGGAGTTCATATCTATGAGTTTTCAATTGGTATGGGTCCAGTTATTCATACTCACAAGGGTAAAGATAAAATAGATTATAATATTAGGGCTTTTCCAATTGGGGGATTTGTTTCAATGGCTGGGGAAGTTTATGAAGATGCTGATGAAAAGATAAAGAAAGAAGATTACATGTGTAATAAACCTTGGTGGCAAAGAGTAATTATATTAGTAGCTGGGGTTGTAAATAATTTTATATTAGCTATAGTATTGCTTTTTTTAAGTAGTCTAATTTGGGGTGGAAGTACTTTAAAGCCAGTAGTTAAAAATGCTGTGGAAGGTTATCCAATGGCAGAAGCTGGTATAACTAGTGGTGATACTATAACAGCAATTAATGGTCATAAAGTTTCTAGCTGGGATGTTGCTCAAATAGTTTTAGTTATGAAAAATAAAAATGATTATTATACTTTTGAAGTTAAACATGAAGATGGGAAAATGGATACCTATAAGGTTGTTCCAAAAAGTAGAAAAAAGATGCTGATGGTAACGAAAGACAAGTTTTTGGTATTGAAGTTGAAAGTAATACTTTATATGGTTTCTTTGGTTCTATAAAATATGCATTCATGAAATTTAATAGTATTGTTCATTCAATGTGGCTTACTGTGACAGGTTTAATTACTGGTAAGATTAGTGCAAGTGCTTTATCTGGTCCAGTTGGCATGTATAAAATTGTAGATGATGGTGTAGCTTTAGGTCTTAATTATATGATTTACTTAACTGCATTTTTGTCAATTAATGTAGGATTTATTAATATTTTACCATTCCCAGCATTTGATGGCGGTAGAGTATTCTTCCTTATCGTTGAAGCAATTAGAAGAAAACCAATTAATGCTAAATTTTAAAATGCTTGTCATTTAGTAGGATTTGCACTTTTGATGCTTTTAATGATATATATTACAATTCAAGATATAATTAGACTATTTTAGCTTGCATATAATAAAAAATATGGTAATATATTGTTGACCCAAAAAGGTATATAATCCGCTATAAAGTTTATATGATTATAGGTAATGAAATAAGGAGGTAAGAAAATGGCAAATTTAGTTGACAAAATTGCTGAAAAACATATTCGTAAAGATGTTCCAGAATTTAGAGTTGGGGACACAGTTAGAGTTGATGTTTGGGTAAAAGAAGGAAAGAAAGAAAGAATCCAATCTTTTGAAGGATTAGTAATCGCTAAAAAGAGGTGGAGGAGTTTCTGAAACATTTACAGTTCGTAAAAAAAGTGGAACTGTTGGTGTTCAAAGAATATTCCCAGTTAATGCCCCAACAATTGATAAAATTGTGGTAATCAAAAAGGTAAAGTTCGTAGTGCAAAACTTAACTTTATCAAAGGAATGCGTAAAGAATATAAAGTTAAGGAAAGAAGTTAATTCTTTCCTTTCTTTCATTTAGGAGTGATTTTTATAAAAAGAATAATTAAAGAATTAATACCTTATATTATAATTGTAGTTGTGGTTGTGCTTATTCGTTCATTTATTGCAACACCAGTCAGGGTTGATGGTGATAGTATGAATAAGACATTTAAAAATGGTGATATCTTAATACTTTATAAGTTAAGTAAGATTAAAAGATTTGATGTCATTGTGCTTCATGAAGAAAAGGATAATGAAAAAATAATAAAAAGAGTTATTGGTATGCCTGGTGATACTGTTGCAATTAAAGATGGAGAAATTTATATTAATGATGAAAAAATAGATGATAAGTATGCTTATGGTATGACAAGTGATTATGATAGAATAACTTTAAAAAGTGATGAATACTTTATCCTAGGGGATAATAGACTTATTAGTAAAGATTCAAGATATTTTGGACCTATAAAAGAAAAAAAAGAAATTAAAGGTAAAGTTATATTTAGAATATTCCCATTTAGTAAGTTTGGAAAAATTTAGTAAAAATCTTTAAAAAGGTTCATGAAAAAGTTGGAATAACCTTGACAAAGTAGGAACAAAAAAGTAAGCTAGGTTAACTTCCTAGCTTTTTATTGTAGAGGTGAAAATATTATATAGGCGTAGTATATTCGTTTAATGGTTATAATTATTTTGCTCCATTATCTTCACCTAAACCAAAACATCTAACAATGAACGAAAAAGCAATTATAACGAAGACATGGCTGAAAAAAATGACATTGGCAAGCATTAAAGCAGATTATGCTGAGGGAGAAATATATACTTGTAAGTAAGATGAGAAATCATCTTATTTTTCTTTCTAAAAATTGTTGACAGACAAATATTTGTATGGTATATTTTGATTATGAGATTGATGTAAAAATATTGCTAATCATTTATATAAGGGGGAATAAAATATGGATAATAGATTAGAAACTTTGTCAAATTTATTTGAAGGAACAGAAATAAGGAGCGTGTGGGATAGTGAAAAAAGAAGACTATTATTTTAGTGTGGTTGATGTTATTGGTGTACTAACAAATAGTGGTAATCCAGGTCATTATTGGAGAACATTAAAATCTAGAATGATAAATGAAGGAAATGAAACCGTCACAAATTGTGACACTTTCAAATTTAGGGCAAAAGATGGAAAATTAAGAGCAACTGATGTATTAAATACAAAAGGAATATTAAGATTGATTGAGTCTGTTCCTAGTCCAAAGGCAGAACCATTTAAAATGTGGCTTGCTAGTCTAGGTGATGAAAGAATAAATGAAGTATTTGACCCAGAGGTTGCTATTAACAGGGCTGTAAATTATTATCGTAAAAAGGTTATAGCGATGAATGGATAAAAGCTAGACTAAGTGGAATTGTTGATAGATTTAAACTAACTGATGTTTGGAAAGATGGCGGTATAAATAAACCTGTAGAGTTTGCTTTACTTACTAATGAAATATATAAAGGTTGGTCTGGTATGAAAGCTAGTGAATATAAAGAATATAAGGGATTAAGAAAAGAGTCACTAAGGGATAACATGACAGATATTGAAATAGTATTAACAAATTTAGGTGAACTTGCTGCACGTGACATAGCTAAAGAAGAAAAACCTCAAGGACTTTTAGAAAATATGAAAGTTGCTAAACGTGGAGGAAGTGTAGCAAAAGGTGCAAGAGACTTATATGAAAAGGAAGCCAAAAAACGCAATATCAAGCGATAATGCTTTAAATTATAAATATGTTAAAGATAATTTAATAGAAAATAAATAGTGTAAATAAATACTGAAAAATAAATAAAAAAACTATGAGATATAATAAAAAAAAATGATATAATAAATTTCTGTAAAAGGAGTAATTTTATGACTAATAATAAAGGGAGATACCGTATGAAAGATAATAATTTGATTATATATAAAAATAATGAAGGTAATATCATCGTAGATGCAATATATAAAGATGAAACATTATGGCTTTCACAAAAAAGGGATGGCAAAGGTGTTTTCTGTTGGAGTACCTGCAATATCAAAACATTTAAAAAATATTTTTGAGGAAAAAGAATTAGATAAAACTGCAGTTGTTTCTAAAATGGAAATAACTGCAGAAGATGGTAAGAGATATAATACTGATGTTTATAGCTTAGATGCTATAATTGCTGTTGGTTATAGGATAAATTCAAAAAAAACAACAAACTTTAGAATATGGGCTACTAAAGTATTAAAAGAATATATGACAAAAGGCTTTGCTTTAAATGATGAACGTTTTATTAAAGAAAATAAATATGATTATAAATATTTCGATGAATTACTTGAACAAATTAGGGAAATGAGGCTCTCTGAAAGAAGATTTTACCAAAAAATAACTGATATATATGCTACAAGTATGGATTATGACAAAAAATTTCCAGTATCAATTAATTTTTTTAAAAAAGTACAAAATAGGCTTCACTTTGTAATTTGTTTCTAGGCTAAGTTAAAAATAAAAAGCCCGTTAAATAAAGATTTTAACACTTTTACAATACAGAAAAAAACGTGTTTAGATGCTAATTATATACTAAAAAAATTATTTAATGAAATTGATTTTTTAATATATATTTTATTTTTCTTGTAGTATTTAAAATATAAAATAGAAAGGAAGGATAATATATGAATAACAAAATTACAACAAAAATGAATGTAAAAGATAATTTGATAAATGTTATGAGAATTGATAATATAGATTATATATCTTTAACAGATTTGGCAAGATACAAAAAAATTTTGATAATCCTGGTGATGTTGTTATTAAGTGGATGAGCAATAAAAGTTCTTTTGATTTTTATTCACTTTGGGAAGAACTGTTTAATGAAAATTTTAAACTAGCGGAATCTCGCGAGTTTAAAAATGACTCTGCAAATAATTCTTTTACAATGAGTCCTTCTAGATGGATAAGTACTACAAATGCTAAAGGCTTTGTAAGTAAAAGAGGAAAATATGATGGTGGCACATTTGCACATCCAGATATTGCCTTAGAATTTGCGTCTTGGATAGATCCCGCATTTAAATTATATTTGATTCAAGAATTTTATCAAAAACAAATTATAGAATATATACTTGATAGTATTAAAGAAAATTTAGTTCCTACTTTAACAGATAAACAAAAGTTTTTGTTTATGCTAACGAAGCAGATGTAATAAATGTAGCATTGTTTGCAATGACTGCAAAAGAGTAGAGAGAAAATAATCCAAAATTGAGGGACGAATGAGTAAGTATTGCATGATTGAAATTGCTTTTTAATAATAAAGAAGAGATTAATGAAACAAGAATGATAAAGAATGGAAGTGATAAATAATGGATATGTAAACAAAAAAAGAAAAATGAGAACAGAAAAGAAAAATAATAATCAAGAAGAAAAGTTAACTAAAGTCGGAATTAACTGGTATCCAGGACATATGGTAAAAGCCAAAAGAGAAATTAAAGAAAGAATTAAATTAATAGATATAATTTATGAATGCATAGATGCAAGAATGCCATCATCTTCAAAATTAAAAGGAATGGATGATATACTTGAGGCTAAACCTCGTATTTTAGTTATGACTAAAAAAGATTTATGTGATTTAGATGAGACAAATAAATGGGTAAAGTTCTATGAAGAAAAGGGATATAAAGTAATTCTTGTTGATTTAACTAATAATGATGATTATAAAAAGTTAATTAAACTTACCTTAGAAGTAGCTAAACCTATTCAAGAAAAAAAAGAGTAGAAAAAGGTCTTAAAAGTAAAGAAATTAAAATTGGAGTAGTGGGTATACCTAATGTAGGAAAAAAAAGTACCCTTATAAATAAACTTGCTGGTAAAAAAGTAAGTAATACTGGTAATAAACCTGGAGTAACTAAACAAGTTAATTGGTTAAAAACTAGTAATGGATTTTTTGCTTCTTGATACTCCAGGGATTTTATGGCCTAAAATCGAAGATAATACGGAGGCATTAAGTTTAGCATCAACAGCAACAATAAAAATGGAAATTTTAAATATGACAGATATTGGTGGTTATCTTATAACATTTTTTTAAAAACTATTATAAAGATATATTAGAAAATAAATATAAGATTGAAATAAGTGAAGATCCTAATGATATTTTTTGCTTTATTAGCAGAAAAATTTAACTTTTTTGAAAAGAGATGGGAAATAGACTATGAAAAAGTATCGAATAAGGTGTATAATGATTTAGTGAGTGGTTCACTAAAAGGAGTAACATTCGATAGATGGAAGAAGTAGATTTATTAAAATATGAAAAAGAATTATATAAGGAAGGGATAACTTTAATAGCTGGCACAGATGAAGCTGGTCGAGGTCCATTATGTGGTCCAGTTGTTGCTGCCGCAGTAATTCTTCCTAAAAATTATACTTTGGAAGGTTTAATAGACTCTAAACAATTAAGTGAAAAAAAGAGATAAATTTTATGATATTATAGTTAAAGATGCCATAAGTTATGCAGTGGGGGTTGTTGATGCCAAAACTATAGATGAAATAAATATATATGAAGCAAGTAGAAAAGCTATGTTAGAAGCAATTGATGGTTTAAGTGTTAAGCCAGAATATGTTTTAACAGATGCTATGCCACTTTCTATGGAAAATTCAAAAGCTATAATTCATGGTGATGCATTATCCCTTAATATTGCAGCAGCTAGTGTAATAGCTAAAGTAACACGTGATAAAATGATGTATGAGTTAGATGAAAAATATCCTATGTATGGTTTTAAAGATCATAAAGGCTATCCAACTAAAAAACATCTTGAAGCAATTAAAAATATGGTATACTAGATAATTATAGACTTACTTATAAGCCTGTAAAAGCATTAATGGAGGAAAAAAATGAAGAATTTGTTAAAGAATAATTTAATAAAAAACTATATGATATTGGTAGTATTCTTTTTCGCTTTTAGAAATATCATTCAGATTAATAAGTGGAATATCTTTAAATAATATAGCACTTTTAAGAATATTTATTGGAGTTAATTTTGTAAGTATTTTACTAAGTTTTATTTTGTCTTGGTTTAATAAACTAATTAGTAAGATATTAGTTCTTTTAGTATCTTTTGCTATAAGTGCTTATACATTCTTCCAAATAGGATTTAACAACTTTATTGGTGTTTATGCATCAGTAAACACAAAAAGCCAACTTGGAGCAGTAAAAGATTACATTATAGATTTCTTTGCTTCTTTTAAAGGAACCTATTATTTAGCTTTTATACCATTTATATTACTAATCATTTACTATTTATTTTTAGATAAGTTAACTGAAAAGAGAATTGATAAAAGATTTCCTTTGAAAACAAATATAATGTTTGAACCTGGTATTAGAACAATTACTAGTATTTTAGTTTTAACATTTACTGGCTTTTTATATTACACATCTTTAGATGCATCATTTATGCAAAATAAACTTCAAACTATTAGTAATAAAGAGTTATTTGCATATCCGAGTATAGCAAGTACAACTATAAATCAATTCGGGGTTTTAGGTTTTGGATTTCTTGATATAAAATCAACAATGGTTGAAGCACCGAGTAAAGTAATTTATACTGCTTTTGAAAATAATGGTAAAGATAATAGTAATACAGAATCTAAAAGAGAAATAGATGATACTATATTAGATGAAATAATTAAAAATGAAAAAAAAATACTACATTAAATAATATTAATAATTATATTAAAAATAAAGATATTACTGATTATAATAGTCATACTGGTATGTTTGAAGGTAAAAATGTTATTGTTATTATGATGGAAAGCACTAATGATATTATTATTGATAAAGATTTATATCCAAACTTTTATAAATTATATAGTGAAGGTATAAGTTTTAAAAATAATTATAGTCCTAGAAATAGCTGTGCAACAGGAAATAATGAGTTTAGTGGAATGACAGGTCTATATACAATTCAAAATAATTGTACAGCTAATATATTTAGTAATAATACATATTTTACATCAATTTTAATATATTTAAAAATGCAGGTTATAGAGCTACTAGTATGCATGATTATACTGAACAATATTACGTAAGAAATATAATACATAAAAATTTAGGAAGTGAAGCATATTATAATGCTAATGACTTAAATATTAAGTATTATAATGAATATAAAAATTGGGCAAGTGATGAAGATTTTATGAATGCTGCTATGGATATAACATTAAATGATACTAGTGATAAACCATTTATGTTATGGCTTACAACAGTTTCAGGTCACCAACCATATAAGGTTTCAAGTGTTGAAGGAGATAAATATTTAAGTATAACTGAAGGAACAGACTATTCAATGGAAGTAAGAAGATATATGTCTAAGTTAAAAACATTTGATAATGGTTTAGGAATCCTTCTTGATAAATTAAAGGCATCAGGTAAATTAGATGATACAGTTATAGTTATGTATGGAGACCACTATCCATATGGACTAAAAAATAAAGATATATCTAGTGTTCTTACTTATGATTTAGATGATTATGAAGTAGAAAGAGTACCTATGGTTATCTATAATTCTACGATTAAAAGTGAAGTTGTAGAAAAGTACAGTTCTTATATTAATTTAACACCAACTCTAGCTAATCTATTTAATTTAGATTATGATCCTAGATATTATATGGGAACTGATGTCTTTAGTGATGATTATTTAAATATGGTAGCTTTTTGCAGATGGATCTTGGAAAAATGCTGATGTATATTATAATGCAAGTAGTGGTAGTGTTAAATACTATACAAGTAATGAATATACAACAGATGAATTAATTAGAATAAATAATATTGTAACTAATAGAATGCAAATTAGTGAATCAATAATCCGTAATAATTATTTTAATTATTTAGATAATAAAATAAAATCCTATAATTATGTAAATGCTACGGAAAGAGAGGATAATTAAATGAAAAATTTAGTAATAGTGGAATCACCAGCTAAAAGTAAAACAATAGAAAAATATTTAGGTAGTGATTATAAAGTTGTTTCTAGTAAAGGACATATTAGGGATTTAGCTACAACTGGTAAGTTTGGTTTAGGACTTGATATTGAAGATGGTTTTAAACCAAATTATGAACCAATCAAGGGAAAGAAAAAAAGAAGTAACAGAATTAAAAAAGATGTTAAAGATGCAGATATGGTATATCTTGCAACGGACCCAGACCGTGAAGGAGAAACAATTTCTTGGCATATTTATGATGAAGTAAAAGTTCCGGAGGAAAAATATAAAGAGTAGTATTTAATGAAATAACTAAAGATGTAGTTATAAATGCTATAAATAATCCTGGTAAAATAGATATGAACTTAGTTAAGTCTGGTGAAACTAGAAGATTCTTAGATAGAATAATAGGTTTTAGATTAAGTAAGTTAATGCAAAAAGAAAAACTGGGGGAAAGTCAGCTGGTAGAGTACAAAGTGTAGCTCTAAAATTAATTGTGGATAGAGAAAGAGAAATACAAAACTTTGTACCTAGAGAATATTGGACAATTGAAGCAGATTTTAAAGATTTTAAAGCAACACTTGATAAATATCATGGTAAAGATATTGAAGTTGCAAATGAAGTACAAGCTGATGAAATATTAAGTAATCTTTCTAAATCATTTAAAATAGAAAGTGTTACTGAAAAAGAAAAAAGAATAAGAGTGCTCGTGAAGTATTTAAAACTAGTACACTTCAACAAGCAGCATCTAATAAATTAGGTTTTGCACCAAGTAAAACAATGAAAATTGCTCAAGACTTATATGAAGGTAAAACTTTAAAGAATGAAACAGTAGGTTTAATTACTTACATGAGAACAGATAGTGTTAGAGTAAGTGATACATTCGTTAAAGAAACTTTTGGCTTTATTAAAGGTAAGTTCGGTGAAAATTACATTGGCTATGTTAAAAAAAAAAGAATGAAAATATGCAAGATGCTCATGAAGGTATTAGACCAACAAGTATCAATAGAACACCAGATGAAGTTAAAGCATATTTAACAAATGATGAATATAAGCTTTATAAACTTATATATACTAGAGCACTTGCATCACTTATGGCGGATGCTAAAACACTTGCAACTACTGTAATACTTGAAAATAATGGATATACATTTAAAGCAACTGGTAGTGTTTTAACATTTGATGGTTATTTAAAAGTATATAGTGAATATGAAGATAGTGAAGATGTAATACTTCCAGATTTAAAAATTATAAATCTGGTTGTATAACAGCAGATGATATAACTAAAACACAACATTTTACTAAACCAGCTCCAAGATTTACGGAAAGTAGTTTAATTAAAGAAATGGAAAGTTTAGGTATAGGTAGACCATCTACATATGCAACTATAGTGGGTACTATTAAAGATAGAGGATATGTTGTTTTAAAAGATAAAAAAGTTTGAACCAACGGAAATTGGTATTGAAACAACTGATAAATTACAAGAATTCTTTTAGTGGTATTGTAAATGTAGAATATACTGCTAACATGGAAGAAGATTTAGATAAAATAGCAGAAAATAAAATGGATTATCTAAAAGTTTTACATGAATTCTATGATGAGTTTGAACCACTTGTAGAAAAAGCATTTCACGAAATGGAAAAGAAAGGACCAGAAGAAACTGGGGAAGTTTGTCCTGAATGTGGAAGTCCTTTAGTAATAAGAAAAGGTAAATTTGGAGAGTTTATAGCATGTAGTAATTATCCAACATGTAAAATATATAAAGAAAGAAAAGAAAGAAGTTATAGAAATTTGTAAATGTCCAAAATGTGATAAAGGCATGATAGTGGAAAGAAAAACAAAAAAAGGTAAAATATTCTATGGATGTAATAATTATCCTAAATGTCAGTATGCACTTTGGTATAAACCAACTGGAGATATTTGTCCAGACTGTGGTGAACTTTTAGTTGATAAAAATGGAGAAACAACTTGTGTTAATTGCAATAAAGAGTAACATCAAATGATGTTACTTTTTTTCAAATTTTAATAATGAACTTATGTCTGCAAGTGCATGGGCTATCACACGTTTTGCTGCTGGCAGTGTTGATGGTAGAGCTTTCTTTATTGATGAAGATGGTGTGGTTAATAGTTCCCCTTTAAAATCAGATTTTCAACGTTATGCTGCTGTCAGACCTATTTTTAATTTAATTGATGGTATAACTTATGAATCAGGAACTGGTACTCAATCAGATCCTATAAGAATAGCTTAAAATTATATAATTTTTAAAGATAATGCAAAAAACATTATCTTTTTAATTGGCTTAATGATATAATATTTATGTATTAATTAATGAGGTATATTATGAACGTAGTAATAACTAATGAATTTAATAAAATAGAACTATTAAAGAAAATAAATATAGAAAAGAAATTTAATAATAATAAATTTCTAACGTTTAAAGAACTTAAAAAAAAAGTTGTTTTTTGACTATGATGATAGAGCTTTAGAATATATTATAAATAAATATAATGTAAATATTAATATAGCTAAAATTTATTTAGATAATTTATACTTTTTAAAAGAGATTGATGATGAGAAAGTAATATTTTTAAATAATTTGAAAAAAAGAATTAGATGAACAAAATTTACTTATATATGATGATAAATTTAGAAAATATATGCTTAATCAAAAAGTTACAGTATATGGGAAAGATGTATTAACTAAAGAAGAAAGATTAATTTTAGATGGTATAGATTATAAATTAGAAAGTGGAAAAAAAATAATTATAAACCTTGTGTATATGAAGCAAGTGATATACGTGAAGAAGTAGAGTATGTTGTTATAGAAATAAAAAAATTGCTTAAAAAAAGGAATAAACATTAATAATATAAAGTTAATTGCAAGTAAAGAGTATTATAAACATTTAGAATATTACTTTAAGTTATTTAAAGTACCAATTAATATAGAAAGTAGTGCATCCTTTTTAAGTTTAAGTATTTCTAAAGAATTTTTTGAAATTTTATGATAATAAAGAAATAGATGAAGTAATAGAAAATTTAAGTAGTAAGTATAGTAATGTAAATGAACTTATTACTATTATAAATAAGTCTGTACAAGTAAAAGGTAAGAATATAAGAAAAGAGTTTATAAAAAGAGATTTAAAACAAGCTAAAGTTAGTAATGTTGTATATAAAAATGCTATAGAATTACATTCTCTTGAAGAAGTTTATAGTGAAAACGACTATGTGTTTTTACTTGGCTTTAATATAGGTAGTTATCCTAAAGTAAAGAAAGATGATGACTTTTTAAGTGATAATATAAAGACCAAACTAGGACTTGATACATCTTTAGAAATAAATAAATTAAATAAAGATAATGTTATAAATTTAATATATAATATTCCTAATTTAAGTATAAGTTATTCTATTCATGGTGATAATGGAGCTTTATATCCATCAAGTTTAATCGAAGATTTAGGGTTTAGTGGTAAAGACAATAGATATAGATAAGAAAGTGTCTTTCAGCAAAAAATATAGTGAACTTGAGTATGCTATGGATTTAGATAATTTATATAAATATAATGATGAAAGTAAGTATTTAAAAGTATATCAAAATAATTTAAATATTCCATATAGAGAATATAATAATAAATTTACTAGCATAGATAACGTTTTACTTAAAGAAAAACTTGAAGAAGGGGTAACTCTTTCATATACAAGTCTAGAAACTTATAATGAATGTAGTTTTAGATATTATTTATCTAAAGTATTAAATCTTAATGTTTTTGAAGAGACTTTTAAAACTGTAATTGGACAAATAGTTCATCATATATTAGAAATAGGTATAAATAAAGAAATAGATATTGAAAAAGAGATAAGTTTATTTATTAAAGAATTAGATTTTGAATTTAAAGAAAGAGAATTATTTTATATTCATATTCTTGCTAAAGAAATAGATTTTTTACTTAAATATTTAAAAGAACAAAGAAAAACAAGTAGTTTAAATGATTATTTGTTTGAAACAGAACTTAATGTGGAAAAAGAGTATAATGGAGTAGGAGTAAACTTTAAAGGCTTTATAGATAAAGTTATGACCACTAAATATAATGATAAAGAAGTAATAGCCGTAGTTGATTATAACTGGGGATAAGAATGTAAAATTAGATACTTTAGAATATGGTCTTAATATGCAACTTCCAATATATTTATATTTACTTAAAACAAGTGATAGATTTAAAGACTCTATTATTGCAGGTTTTTATATAGAAAGAGTACTTAATAATGTTTTAAATAGAGATAAGCTTAAGTCTTTGGAAACTTTAAAGAAAGATAACTTAAGATTATCTGGTTATACAAATAGTAATGAAACTATAATGAGCCTTCTTGATAGTAACTATAAAGATAGTAAGATGATAAAAGGTTTAAGATTTAAAAAAGATGGTTCTTTTTTATAGCAGTAGCAAAGTGTTATCTAATGAAGAGATGAATAATTTAATAATTAAAGTAAATGAGATTATAGATGATGTAATAAAAAAATATTGTGGAAGGTAATTTTAAAATAAATCCCAAGGTTCTTGGAGGTAAAAAAAATATAGCATGTACTTATTGTAAATTTAAGGATATATGTTTTAAAACAAAACATGATGAAGAGATAATCGGAGGTGAAGAAGATGAATTTGACTCCTGAACAAGCCAAAGCTGTTAACTTAGAAGGAAAAAATATTATAGTATCAGCTGGTGCGGGTTCTGGTAAAACTGCAGTATTATCAGAAAGAGTAATTAGAAAACTTAAAGATGGCGTAGATATTAGAAATATTTTAATGTTAACATTTACTAATGAAGCTGTGGGGGAAATGGCTGCCAGAATTAGAAAAAAAAAAAAAAAGCTGGTTTAAAAGAACAACTTGAATATTTAGATCAAGCATATATTACTACATTTGATGCATTTGCTTTAAATTTAGTTAAAAAAGTATCATTATGTTCTTAACATGAGTAAAGATATTAGTATTATTGATGCATCAATTATTAATTTAAAAAGAAAAGAATTTTTAGAAGAAATATTCGAAGAGTTTTATGAAGAAAAAGATGAAAGGTTTTTAAAATTAATCGAAGATTTTACTAATAGAGATGATGCCTTAATAAAGGATTCAATTTTAAGTATTAATAGATTGCTTGATTTAAAATATGATAAAGAGGATTATTTAGCTAATTATGTAAATAACTTTTATAGTGATGAATATGTAAATAAATGTTTTGATGAATACTTTAAATATGTTAAATCTTTGGCGGAGTCCCTAGAAAATATGGTACTTGAAATAGAAATCTACATGGATAGTTCATCTTATCAAAAATTATATGATAGTGTTTCTAATCTTTTTTTCTCCGCATAACTTTAATGATTTATATAAGTATAAGGATTGTACTTTAGGAAAGTTTACTAAATTAGATGAAGAAGGTAAAGCATTAAAAAGAAAATATTCAAGAAACATTTAAAACACTAAGTGATTTAATATTTTATAGTGAAGAAGAATTAAAAAGTGCTTATTTAAGTACTAGAAAATATGTTGAAATAATTATAGAAATTATTCATAAATTAGATGCTAAAATAAATGCTTTTAAGAAAGAATTTTATGCTTATGAATTTACAGATATAGCTAAAATGGCTATTAAACTAGTCGAAGAAAATGAAATTATCAGAGAAGAACTTAAAAATAAATTTAATGAAATAATGATTGATGAATATCAAGATACAAGTGATTTACAAGAAACATTTATTAAATATTTAGAAAATGATAATGTTTATATGGTCGGAGATATAAAACAATCCATATATAGATTTAGAAATGCTAATCCTTTAATATTTAAAAATAAATATGATAAGTATAGTATGGAAGATGGCGGTGTAAAGATAGATTTACTTAAAAACTTTAGGTCAAGAGAAGAAGTTCTTTTTAATATTAATGAAATATTTGCTCGCCTCATGACTAAAGAATTGGGGGGATAAACTATAAAGAAAGTCACGCTATGATATTTGGTAATGAGGCTTATGTTACTCTTGGTGCTAATAATAACAATAACTATATGGATATTTATACTTATAATAATGGTGATAAGAGGTATTCAAATGATGAAATTGAAGCTTTTATAATTGCAAATGATATAAAGAAGAAAATAAGTGATAATTATGAAGTATATGACTTTGATTTAGGAAAAAATCGAAAGGCAAACTATAATGATTTTTGTATTATACTTGATCGTGGTAGTAAAATGAATTTATTTAAGAAAGTATTTGAGTACTTTAGTATACCAATGGAAATATATAAAGATAGTAATTTAATGGAAGAAAAAATGATATTTATATTATTAAAAATATTATTAATTTATGTTTTTCTATTAAAAATGAAGTTTATGATAAAAAGTTTAGATATTATTTTTACTAGTGTTGCTAGAAGTTATGTTGGTGGCTTAAATGATGATGAAATATTTAATGATTTAGAAAATAATGGTATATTTAGAAGTGAAGTATTTAGAATATGTAAAGAAATAAGTAAAGAAATAGATCTTTTGACTCCGAATATGCTTTAAATAAAAAGAATAATAGATGATTTTAATTTTTATGAAAAATTTATTCTAGTGGGTAATGTTGATGCTGGTATAAAGAGAATGAATTATTTGCTTGAGTTGTCTCTTAATATTGAAAATCTAGGTTTTACAAGTGAAGACTTTAGTAAGTATCTTGAAGACTTAGCAGCTTCCGGTAGTGAAATTAAATATAAAGAAGCTAAATCAAGTAGTGTATCTGTTAAAATGATGAATATTCATAAATCAAAAGGACTTGAATTTCCAATATGTTATTTTACTGGTTTTCCTAAAACATTTAATTTAAGTGATTTAAAAAATAAATTTATGTTTGATAATAAGTATAGAATCATAACACCATATTATAAAGATGGTATTGGTGAAGTGTTTATTAAACAGCTTGTTAAAAATGAATATTACTTAAATGAAGTAGCAGAAAAAATAAGACTATTTTATGTAGCACTAACAAGAGCTAAAGAAAAATTATTATGGTAATGCCTGAAGTGATTGATAAAACTAGACATTGCGAAGAAGTAGATTTTCTGGAAGGTTTAGGTTTTAGATCATTTTATAATTTTTTAGAAAGTATATATGGTAATATAGCAAAATATGTAACTAGTATTAATTTAAATAATATTGGTTTATCTAAAGAGTATGAATTTAGTAAAGCAATAAGTAGAAATTTAGAAAGTTCAAAAGAAGAAATGATAATATATGATGATGAAGTTTTATTCGAAGAGGTTGAAAAGAGACATGCATCTAAAACAATAAAGAATATTTTAACTAAAGAAGAAGCTAAAACTTTAGAATTTGGTACCCAAATGCATGAAATATTTGAATTAACTGATTTTAAAAATGTCAAAACTGATAATAAATATATAAATAAATTATTAGAAAATTTTGATTTTAAAGATGCAGAAATTTATCAAGAACTAGAGTTTATGTTTGAAAAGGATGATATTAAATATCATGGTATTATAGATTTAATGCTTGAGTATAGTGATAAAATATTTATTGTAGATTATAAGCTTAAAAATATAGATGATGAAAACTATATTAAACAATTAAGAGTATATTATGATTATGTAAAGAGTATAAGTGATAAAAAAGTTTACTTATATTTATATTCAATATTAGATAACAAAGTAAAAGAAATAGAGGTGATGGCATGAGGATAGCAATTATTGGGGCAGGACCAGCAGGTTTAGCAGCAGCTAAAAAAAGCCTCAAAAGAAAAATGATATTGTGGTATTTGATGGAAATAATGATGCTGGTAAAAAACTTCTTTTAACTGGAAGTGGAAGATGTAATATAGGAAATGTTAATAATGATTTAAGTAAGTATCATTCAAGTAACAAAGAACTTATAAAAAGATAATAAATGATAAAAATTTCGATAAAGTAAATAACTTTTTTTCAAAGAAATAGGGTTAGTTCTAAAAGATAAAAATGGTTATCTTTATCCATATAGTGAAAAATCATCTAGTGTTTTATCTTGTTTGAAGAATTCTTTAGATGTAGATTTTAGATTTAATACTTATGTAGAGAATATAAAAAAAAAAAGATAATAAGTTTATTATTAATGGTGAAGTTTTTTGATAAAGTAATTATTACCACAGGTGGTCTTAGTTATCCGAAGACTGGAAGTACTGGTGAAGGCTTTCATTTAGCTAAAGCTTTTGGTCATAAAGTAACTAATTTAAATCCATCTTTAATGGCACTAGAAACAAATACTGGTTTAGAAAAAGAATGGTCTGGCACAAGATGTGAAGTAAATGTTTCAAGTTATATTGTTGGAAGAAAAATAAAAGAAGAACATGGAGAACTACAACTTACTAGTTTTGGTTTAAGTGGTATTTGTATTTTCAATTTAAGTCGTGATATAAGACTTGCTTTAAATGAAGAAAAATCATGTGAAGTAAGAATTAATTTTTGTCCATGGACAGATGATTTAAGTAAATACATGGAAGAAAATAAAGATAAATATCTAACAAATATATGTGATGTTTTTTTAGATTATAAATTAATTAATATAATACTTAAGTATTTAAAAATTAGAGATAAAAATGGTGTGAATTAAAAATAGATGAAAAGAATAAATTTATTGATACTTTAACTAATTTTAAAGTTTCTATTGAGGACACTAAAGGATATTTGGATGCTCAAGTTACTAGTGGTGGTGTATCTTTAGAAGAAATAAATTTAGAAACAATGGAGTCTAAACTTGTTAAAAATCTTTATTTTGCTGGAGAAGTACTTGATTTAGATGGTGATTGTGGAGGGTATAACTTAACTATAAGTTTTATAACAGGTTTAATCGCAGGTGATAATCATGATTAGAATTAAAAATATTAAAACTGAAATTAAAGAAAATATTGATATTTATGAACTGGCAAGTAAAAAACTAAAAGTAAATAAAGATTCTTTAAAAAAAGTAATTATTCATAAAAAATCTATTGATGCTCGAAGTAAACACATGTTTTCTTATGTATTTGATTTAGATGTTGAAATAGATAATGAAAATATTTTTTTGAAAGAAAACATAATTAAAGTGGAAAATGAAGAATATGTGCTCCCTGAGATAGGAAAAGAAACATTAAATAAAAGGCCTATTGTTATTGGGGCCGGCCCAGCAGGTTTGTTTTGCACCTTTTTCCTTGCTAAAAATGGATATAAGCCAATTCTTTTTTGAACGTGGTGAAAAAATAGAACAAAGAGTTAAAACAGTCGAAGACTTATGGCAAAATAATAATTTTGTTATTAATAGTAATGTTCAGTTTGGTGAAGGTGGAGCAGGTACATTTAGTGATGGTAAACTTAATACTTTAGTTAAAGATAAAGCTGGTAGAATGCGTGAAGTATTTAAGATTTTTGTAGAGTGCGGAGCTCCGGAAGAAATACTTTATGATAGTAAACCACATATTGGTACTGACATTTTAAGAAAAGTAGTTATAAATTTAAGAGAAAAAAAATAATAGCTATGGGTGCGGAAATTCATTATAATTCTTGTATGGAAGATATTGTAATAGAAAATGGTAAAATAAAATCTATTAAAGTTAGTGAAAAGTACTATGAAACTGATGTATTAGTTTTAGCTATTGGTCACTCAGCTCGTGATACTTTTAAAATGTTAAGTAGTAAAAAAATTTATATGGAAGCTAAACCTTTTGCAGTTGGAATTAGAATAATTCATCCTCAAGAAATAATTAATAAAAATCAGTATCCAATAAATTATTCATTTTTGCCATCAGCATCATATAAACTTACATATAAAAGTAAAAGTGGTCGTGGTGTTTATAGTTTCTGTATGTGTCCAGGTGGTTATGTTGTAAATAGTAGAAGTACTTTAAATGGTATTTGTGTAAATGGGATGAGTAATTATAAAAGAGATTCGGGTTTTGCTAATAGTGCCATCGTTGTAACTGTATCACCTGAAGACTATGGTAGTAATCCTTTAGATGGAATAAGTTTTCAAGAAGATTTAGAACAAAAAGCATATAATTTTGGAAATGGCGTAATTCCTATTCAAAGATATATTGATTATAAAAATAATACTATTTTAGAAAATATTGATATAGATGCTTTTAAAGGTAAAACCCATTTAGCAAATATAAATGATATTTTTCCTGCGTATTTAAATGAAAGCTTAAAAGAAGGAATAGATTATTTTAATAATAAAATAAATGGTTTTAATGGTGATGCTTCAGTTATTGCAGCACCAGAGGCTAGAACTAGTAGTCCTGTTCGTATTGTCCGTGATGAAGATTATAATTCAAATGTTAAAGGTATTTATCCATGTGGTGAAGGAGCTGGATATGCTGGTGGTATTACAACAAGTGCTATGGATGGCATAAAAGTGTTTGAAAGTATATATAAAAAGTATAAATATAAATAGAGTTAAACAAAATTTATTGATATTTTAATAGGTAATATGGTATAATCTATAAGAAAAGAAGCGAGGTGCGTTTATGAAAACATTTAAGAAAAAAATTTACCTGAAGGCGTTAAAAAACAATTTGCTTTATATAAAGGTGTAAAGGTAAGATTAATCAACAAAAATACTAAAAAAAGCAAATAGTATATATTTTGACAAAGTCGACATGAAGGATTAAAATCCTTCTTTTTTTTTGTCAAAATTTCCTATGTACTTTTAGATATTTTAGTGTTAGATTATTTCTCGAGGAGATGAAATTTTATGAAAAAAATTGCAGTATTTTTAGCTTTAATGCTAATCGGTGTAGCTAATTGCTATGGAGCAGAAAAGGAGGTGAATGATAAAAACTTTGTAAGGTTTGAAATTGATATGACATATTCTAATTTAACTATTGAAGTTTATAATAATGATACAAATACTTTTATAGAAAGAGTATTTCTAAATAAAGATAATAAAATATATTATTATAATAAGGGCTTAAATATTAGAATTGTGGAAACCACTAGTAATAGCGCTTATGAAAAAATGGATGATATTATTCTAAAAGATGAAAGTAAAATAATAGATTTTAATAGACAAGTAAAAAATATGAATGTTACTTTTAAGACAATATATCGTGGTTATGGTAAATATATTGAAAGTGTAGATAGTGATACTGATATAACTATTTATGATGAAAACTTTAATGAAGTTAGTATTTGTAAAAGTGAAAGTAGCTGTGAAGTAGTTTTACCTGCTGGAAAATACTTTATCAAAGATAATAAGACTGGTAGGGTTACTAGTGAAATTGTTAAAATGGATAGACTCGTAAATGTATCAAGATATTTTATAGATGGAATATTTAGTGAAGAAGATTTGAAAATAGATAATGTAACTAGAAAAGGAAAATTATATTATTTTGATAAACCAGCATATCCTGAAGAGTTTGAAATTAATGGAGAAATATGTGATTTTTCTGATAGTGGTAATTATTTATATATATTCGGGGAAGGTATATTTTATAAATATAATAAGAAAGATGAGGTTATTAATAATCCAAATGATGAAGGAAAATCTGATAATGAGAAAGACTCAGATAAGGATGGAAACTTGAATGATACTGATTTAAATAATCCGAGTAAAGAAGAAAACCAAGATGAAGGAAAAAACTCTAATAATGATGATTTGAATCATGAAAATATTTCTAAAGAAGATACTATTTTTGATAAAGAAAAGGATGATGAAGATGCTATAGATGATGAAGAAATATTAATAGATGTCCCTAATACTGAGGTAAGTGAATATAATATTATCTATTTTAAGAAAAAGTATTATTTTTAATGAAAAAAATATTGTTAGTGTTTTTGCTACTTTTATTAATGGGATGTCAAAAGAAAAAATTGAAGATGATGTTTCTTTAGAAAAAAATAATTATTATGGTTATCTTATAATACCTAGCTTAAATATTACTTATGGTTTTTATGATATTCATAACGAGTTTAATAATGTTGATAAAAATGTTACTTTGATAAATTCAAATATTGAAAATACTTATGTTTTAGCAGCTCATTCTGGTTCAGGTAATCTTGCATATTTTAATGATTTAAAGTATTTAAAAAGTATGATGAATTATATCTTAAGTTTAAAGATAAAATTTTAAAATATGAAATTGTAAATATTAAAAGTGAAAAAGAAAAATGGTAAGATAAAGATTAAGAATAAAGAAAATCAATTAATTTTAACAACTTGTGACCAGATAAAAAAAGGTAATCAGTTAATAATTGAAGCAAATCTAAAAATAGATAATAATTTCAAGTAAAATAAAGAAAGAATGTGACAAAAATGTTGCATTCTTTTCAAAAAAATAACTATGAATTTAAATGAAAATTTGTTATAATCTATGAAGAGGCGGTAGTTATGACAAAAACTAGAAGTGAATTAAGAAATATAGCAATGATTATTTTATATCAAATTGATATTTATGAAGATAGAAAAGTCCCGTTTGAAATTGATGAAGTAATTAAAAGCAAATTTGGAAGTCGATAATGAATTTGTTAAAGATATTGTTTATGGTGTTACAACTTATAAAAATACTTTAGATGAAATAGCTAATAAATATATTGATGGATGGACTATAGATAGAAATAAAACTGGAGCAGCAATACTTAGAATGGGTTTATATGAACTTAAGTTTACTGATACACCAGAGGTTGTTATTATTAATGAAGCTGTAGAACTTTCTAAAAAATATTGTGATGATGCTGTTAGAAAAATTATAAATGCTGTTTTAGATAAGTTTATGAAAGAATAATATGAATATAAGTAAAACTTTAGAAAAAATATGTATATTCTGCACCATGTTTTGTATTTTTAAATGGAAAGAGATATTATTTTAAAATTGTTGAAGATGAAGGACATGAACTTGTTGGTGATAAATTAGCAAATATTTGTGGTATTAATACTACTTCTGATAAAATTGTTTTGGTAAATAATGAATATTATTACTTGAGTTATGACTTAAATAATGATGGTGTTTATAAAGATGCTGGAAATATGGGGATAACTAGTCTTAATTTATATGATATATGGATTATGTTAGAACAAACATATCCAGAATCGTCAAAAAAAAAATTAATGGAACAACTTATTAGAATATTTATATTTGATAGTATTTTAATGTTTGATGATAGATATATGTTTAATTTTGGTGTGCTTAGTAAGGGGAAGAAAAAAGGATTTTTATATTTTAGATAATGAGATGATTCTAAATGGTTTTTATGATTTGTTTTTTTAAAAGCTAAATTTAGTTCTGAAGATAAGTTAGATAAATATACTGATTTAGATTTAGCTTTTGATGATATGCCAGATAATATGAAATCTAATTTGGAAATGTTTGAATATTTTATTGCTACTTTAGGAAGTGAGCAATATCCTTTAGTTTTGGATATTTATTATAAATTAACACCAGATGTTATAGAAGAAGCTTTATTAGAAGTTCATTATGAATATAATGATGTTTTAGGCTTTGATGAGATAAATGAAGATTTAGATTTATATAAAGTTAATTATGAATGTATAACAAAAATACTTATAGAAAGGGGACTTATAAATGGACAAAGAATACATTAAAATAAGTGATTTAAATAATTATATAAAAAATATTTTAGATGATAATATTTTCTTAAATAAAGTGTATTTAAAAGGAGAAATTAGTAATTTTAAAAATCATACAAGAGGACATCTTTATTTTACTTTAAAAGATGATACATCAAGACTTAGTGCTGTAATGTTTCAAAGTAGTGCAGTTAAACTTACATTTACACCAGAAGATGGAATGAATGTTTTAGTAGAGGGAAGAATTAGTGCATATCCAGCACAAGGGTCTTATCAAATTTATATTGAAAAGATGGAACCTGATGGTCTTGGTGCTTTGTATGTTGAGTATGAAAAATTAAAGAAAAAAACTAGCATCAGAAGGTTTATTTGATGCACTACATAAAAAAAAGCTATACCAAAGTTTCCGGAAAAAATTGGAGTTATTACAGCTTCAACTGGAGCAGCTGTAAGGGATATCATGAGTACAATAAGAAGAAGATATCCAGTTTGTGAAGCAATTCTCTTTCCTTGTTTAGTTCAAGGCAAAGATGCAGCCCCAGATATTGTAAGACAAATTAAAAGAGCTGATGAATTTGGTGTTGATACGATTATTGTTGGTCGTGGTGGAGGTTCAATTGAAGACTTATGGGCATTTAATGAAGAAATTGTTGCTCATGCTATTTATGAATGTAAAACTCCGATTATAAGTGCTGTTGGTCATGAAATTGACTGGACAATTGCGGACTTTGTAGCTGATTTGAGGGCTCCAACTCCGACCGGAGCAGCAGAAATGGCAGTGCCAACTGTTTTAGATATTAATACTTTACTTAATAATTATAAGATCAGACTTAATAAGAATATAAAGAATATGGTTAATACTAAATTTATTAAATGGAGAAGTTTAAAAAATAGTTTTATTTTAAAAAATCCAATGACAATGTATGAAATGAAAGAACAAAAATTAGATACTTTAATTGATAATTTAAATAAAGATATTAAAGTAATAATTCAAAATAATGAAGTAAAACTTAATAAAGTTAAAATGTCTGTTGCACTTCAAAATCCAATGAGTTTAATTGATAAGAAGAAAAATGAATATAATCTTTTTATTAATACTTTAAAACTTGTTAATCCTTTAGGTATTTTAGAGAAAGGATATTCACTTACAACAATTAATGATAAAGTAATTAAATCTAGTAATGATGTGAGTATTGATGATATTATTAGTGTTAAGTTACATGAAGGAGCTATTAAAGCTAAAGTTGTAGAAAAATAGTGTGGTTATACCATTTTGCCGGTGCTGGCAAAATGGTCACATTTAGGGGAATAAAGATATGAATGAATTAATATTAAATAATAGTATTTTTGAAAATATAAAACATATTGATGATAATGGTAATGAATATTGGGAAGCAAGAGAGTTAATGCCTTTACTTGAATATAGTAAATGGGAAAATTTTCATAAAGTTATAAAAAGTGCAATGATTGCTTGTGAAACTAGTAATAATAAAGTAAGTGACCATTTTCCTGAGGTCAGGAAAATGGTTGACATTGGATCAAAGACAAAAAGAGAAACTACTGATTATCGTTTATCTAGGTATGCTTGTTATTTAATAGTACAAAATGCTAATCCTAGAAAAAAGTCAGTAGCTTTTGGGCAAACATACTTTGCAGTTCAAACTAGAAAACAAGAAATTTCTGAAAGAGAATATTCTAGTTTAACTGAAGATGAAAAAAGATTTTATCAAAGAAATCTTACTAAAAAGGTAATTATTCTTTGAACCAAGCAGCCAAGGAAGCTGGAGTAAAGAACTTTGATAAGTTTCATAACTCAGGTTACAAAGGATTATATAATGGTGAAACCGCTAATGATATTGCCAAAAGAAAAGGATTAAGATATAGAGAAGATATTTTAGATAATATGGGTAGTGATGAATTAATAGCAAATCTTTTTAGAATTTCTCAAACAGAACAAAAATTAAAAAGAGATAATGTTAAAGGAGAAGTAAATGCCAATGATGTACACTACGAAGTAGGTAAAAAATAAGAAATACTATAAAAGAACTTGGAGGCATAATGCCAGAAGATTATCCAACTCCAGAAAAAAGTTTAAAAGTATTAGAAAAAGAAAATAAAAATAAAATAACTAGCAATAGTAAATTATTAAAATAAATGATATAATAAAAAAGAAAGGAAGAACGAATATGGAAGAAAATAAAAATTTTGAAAGTTCACTTCAAGAACTTGAAACTATAGTTAAAGAATTAGAAAGTGGCAATGTTAATTTAGATGATGCTATTAATAAATATACTGAAGCTATGAAATTAGCTAAATATTGTGGCGAAAAAAATTAAATGATGCTACATAAAAAAGTTAATAAAATATTAACTGAAGATAATGAATTAAAAGAATTTAATGCAGAATAGGTGAGAATATGGAAGTAAAAGATATAACGAATAGAGATGTAGATTTTGCTAAATGGTATACAGATGTATGTAAAAAAGCTGATTTAGTAGATTATTCAAGTGTAAAGGGTAGTATGATTATAAGACCCCTTGGTTATGCTATATGGGAAGAAATGCAAAAAGTGCTTGATAGAATGTTTAAAGAAACTGGACATGAAAATGTGCAAATGCCAATGTTTATTCCTGAGTCACTTTTAAATATTGAAAAAAAGAACACGTTAAAGGTTTTGCTCCAGAAGTTGCATGGGTTACTTATGGGGGAAATGAAAAACTTGAAGAAAGAATGTGTGTAAGTCCAACAAGTGAAGTATTATTTTGTGATCATTATAAAAAATAATAAATACTTATAGAGATTTACCAATTCTTTATAATCAATGGTGTACGATTGTAAGATGGGAAAAGACTACTAGACCATTTCTTAGAAGTAGAGAAATACTGTGGCAAGAAGGTCATACAATGCATGCAACAGCTGAAGAAGCTAGAGAAGAAACTCTTAGAATGTTTAATGTTTATAAAACATTTCAAGAAGATTATTTAGCACTTCCAGTTATAACAGGTAAGAAAACTGAAAAAGAAAATTTGCTGGTGCTGAAGAAACTTATACTTTAGAAGCAATGATGTATAATGGTTATGCTCTTCAAAATGGTACAAGTCATTATTTTGGTAATCATTTTGCTAAAGCGTTTGGTATTAAATTTACGGATAGTGATAATACTCTTAAAAACTCCATATCAAACTAGTTGGGGAGTTTCAACTAGAATGATCGGTGCTATTATAATGACTCATGGTGATGATCATGGACTTGTTCTTCCACCTAAAATTGCACCATTTAAAACAATTATTATTCCTATCGGTGATGTTTCAGAAAAACTTGAAGAATTAAAGTCTAGTCTTAAAAATAATAATATTACATTTAAAGTTGATGAAAGAGATAAAACTCCAGGGTTTAAATTTGCTGAAGCTGAAGTAAAAGGATATCCAATTAGAATTGAACTTGGTAAAGAGATTTAGAAAATAATCATGTTACTTTAGTTAGAAGAGATACTTTAGAAAAAGTACAAGTTACTTTTGAAGATGTAGTTCCTAAGTTAAATGAACTTCTTCTAGTTATTCAAAAAGATATGTTTGAAAGAGCTAAAGCTAGACGTGATAGCATGATTTATGACGCTAAAACTTATGATGAGTTAAGAGAAATAGCTACAACAAAAGATGGAGGATTTATTAAAATCAATTGGTGTGGTAATGAATCTTGTGAAAATAAAATTAAAGATGAGTTTGGTATTAAGTCTAGATGCTTAATCGAAAATGAAAAGATTACTGGTCCATGTACTGTATGCGGTAAGGAAGCTAAAACAAGATTATATATTGGAAGACAATATTAAAAAAATGAATAAAGCGAGTTTGCTTTATTCATTTTTAAATTTGTTTGTAAATTCTTGTAATACTTTTATTACTTCTTCTTTATCATTTAAACCAACTAGATATTCATTATTATTAATTGTATTTATTTTTCTTAAACAGAAATCTGCAACATCGTCTTCATTTGTCAAAAATAAATATTTTATATTATTAATTTCTAATTCTGCAGTAACCATATAATCTTTGCCATCTTCAAGTGTTACTACTTCAATGTTTTCATTCATCTTGAACCTCCGTTTAATTCTCCAAGTAAATTATTAATTTCTTCTTGTGATTTATCTTCTTTAACATAAGCTTTTTATAACTTTTTTTTTCCATTAATTTATTATAATCTTCTAAAGTTATATTTTTACTTTCTAGATATTCATCAAATGAACTATGTAAACAAGCTTTAATTTCTTCTTCTGTATATTTTTCTGGAGAATCACCAATTAATCTGCTCATATTTCTAAATATTTCATCCATAAATTCAGTTTTTTTGTATTCATTTAGATTACTGTAGCATCCATATATTCTAGTATCAATATCATATTCTTTATTTTTATCTAGTATGTCTTCAGCCATATTGTAAGTGTTGTAATCCCAGTATGGTCTTTCTTCGTTTGGATTATATCCATAGTATCCTGTGTTATCCATAACTACACTACCAATTGTTTTCTTACTTCTTGAGTTTTAGTAAATGTTGTTGATGCATCTTTTTTTACTGCGTTTGCTCCAACTATAAGTCCTGCTCCAAGTGTTACAAATATAATTGCTTTTTTTGGCTAGTTCATTTATTCCTTTTGGTTTTTGTTTTTTTCTTCTTGTATTTCTAGTTGGGGTACAATTAGTACTTTTTCTTACGACACTATCAATTCTGTCATATTTTTTTGTGCCATCCATGTTAAATAAAACATCAACTGTATAATCTAAATCGTTAATATCTTTTGCCATTTTTATACCTTCTCTCTATATTAATTTTACATTAAAATTATATCTTTGGCAATATTATTTTAAAAATAAATAAAAAACAATTGAATAAAATGTTAAATTATTATATAATTAATTTATGATAAAGGAGTAGGTTTTGTATGGAAAAAAGAAGAAACCAATTATTCTAAGTGTTATAGCTTTACTTGCTTTAGTAGCTTTGGTAGTAGGGGCTACTTTTGCATATTTTCAAGCTCAAGTTGGTGAAGGTAAATCTGCAGATGTAGTTGTTAAATCTTATACTGTGGATACTTTTACATTTTCAACAGGTAGTCAAATATCACTTAATTTAGATCAAGAAAATTTTGCAAGTGGACAGGGTAATATAACTGGAAGTACATATGCAAGTGCAACATTAACAGCAAATAATAAGACAAATACTGCAACAGAACATTATTATTTATACTTAAATATAGAAAATAATACATTTACATATTCAATAAATGAAAGTACACCAGAAATAATAATGACAATAACTGATAATGCAGGAACAGAAGTAACTGATATAACAGGACTTACTCATACATCAGTAACTGATGCAAATGGTACTCAAGTATCAGGATATGATATAACCAATAAAAATGGAATTATAACGCTATTTAATAATAGAGAAATAACAACAACATCAAGTAAAAAGAAGAAAGATGGAATATTAAAGTAACATTTGTAAACTATGATGCAAGTCAAAATGCAAATGCTGGAAAAAGTATGAGTGCAAAGGTAATGATACAAAAAGGAAGTAATGCCTTTTCATCAAACATGTAATGATAATACATTAGCATGTCATACAGCAAAATTATACACAGGTACACAAGGAGAAAATAGTATTTATTATCATGATGTAAACTTAGCAAATGGAGCAGGAGATAATTCATACAGATTTGCTGGAGCAAGAGACAAAGTAAATAACTATTTATGTTTTGGATCAACACAAAGCCCATGCCCAGCAGATAATCTATACAGAATAATCGGAGTATTTCATGGTAGAGTAAAACTAATCAAATCAGATTATGCAACAAGTGCTTTATTAGTTACAGATGGAGATTATAATACAAGTACATATTCAAAGAGTAGTGTTTCAACATATAAAGGAGAATTAACAACAATAAATAGATATACGTGGAATTATAAAAATAATACAACTATAAATAACGGATTCGGATCAAATACATGGAGTACAAGTTTGTTAAATAAAACAAATTTAAATCAAAACTTCATAACAAATATCGGAGCAGAATGGGCAAACAAAATAGATATGACAACATGGAAGGTTGGAGGAAATGCCTATGATAATATAGCAAGTAAAAACCAGCTAAAACAGCGTATCAAAATGAAATAGTAAAACCAGCGCCAGGTAATTATTCAACAAATGGAGATACAGAATATAAAGCACAAATAGGATTAATGTATGCAAGTGACTATGGATTTGCGGCAGCACCAAGTGCATGGACAACTGATTTAAAAAGTTATCATATTAATAGTATTCCAAATTCTAATTGGATGTATATGGGAATTGATGAATGGACTATTTCCCGTTTTGCAGAATTTTACACCGGCGTACTTTTATGTGAATGCTAGTGGTCGTTTGTGTAATGGTAGTTCGAACGATGCACTTGCTGTTCGGCCAGTCTTCAATCTCACATCTTCCGTGAACTATGCATCGGGAAGTGGCTCTGCTACTGATCCGATTTTGGTAAACTAGGATCGGACATGCCTACTAGAAGCTTTTTATGTGTTAGGTTAGGCTAGGTAAGCTATCAATAAAATATTAGCAATTTTTAAAATAAAGGGTGATATAATGAATAAAAAGACAATAAATATTATTTTAGTGTTATATGTTGTGGCGCTACTAAGTTTAGTAACTGGTGCAACATATGCATACTTTTTACAATGATTAGGGTGGCTCGTGTATCACCTAAATTAGAAGCACAAACTGCAACACTTAACTATATGCTTTTTGATGCTGGTAATCCTATAAGTATTTATCCTGATACTGATAATTTTAGGGAAGGAATGGGTAACTTATCATCAGAAACATTTGCAAGAGTATATTTAAAACATAGTGAAGGAGATATAGCTGCAAGTGTTAAGTATAATTTGCTTTTAAATATTGAAAGTAATACTTTAACTTATTCAACACCTTCAGAAAAACCGGAATTAATACTTGAAGTTAAAGATTATAATGGAAATGAAGTAACTAGTATTGAGGGTTTAAATTATGTAAGTGTAGTTGATGGTAAAGGTAATACTATTAAAGGTTTTGATATAACTACCACAACTGGTATATATTATATAACTAAAAATAGAGAAATAACTACAGATACTGAACTAATTGAAAAATGGGATGCTAAAGTAACTTATGTTAATTTAAGTGAAAATCAAAATAATAATTTAGAAAAAAGAATTAAAGGGTTATATACGTATAGAAAAGGCGGAATAGTATGACTTTAGAAGAAAAAAAACAACAATATCAAAAAAAAATTTTAGTTGAAGAATATCGCAGTAGTCATCCAGAAGAAACTGAAGGATTAACTGATGAAGAAGTAACTCTTATGAATCCTATTACCGATGCAGATTTTACATTTCTTATAGGAAATGAGTTAAATAATATAAATAAAGAAATAGTAGAACTCATGAAAGATATTAGAGATACTGAAGAAAGAATTAATACACCTGGGGTTCATTATCAAGAAATAACAGAATGTAGAAGTGATATACTTTATGATAATCGAAGAATTGCTGAATTAAAAAGACAATTTGATGAACTAAAAAAATATTACTTGAAAGAGATATTAATGATGAAAGAAATAGATAATTTTTATATTTTTTAAAAAAAGAATTAAATTATTCAGATTATACTATTAAAAATTATCAGTTAGATTTAACTGATTTTTTTTAAATATGTTGATAAAAGTAATATTGATTTTTTAAATATAAAGAATATTCATGTAAGAGGATATCTTAAGTATTTAGATACATGTAATTTAAAAAAAAATACTACTATATCTAGAAGAATAAGTGCCCTTAGAACATTTTATAATTATTTGCTTGAAAAAGGATTTGTTAAAAGTAATATATTTTTAAATGTAAAAAATCCTAAATTGAAAAGAAACTTCCTAATTATTTGAATTATACTGAAATAGAGGAATTACTTGCATCTATTGATACTAAAACAGATGAAGGATTAGAAAGAAGATTATTAATTGAAATGTTTTATTCAACCGGTTGTCGTGTTGGTGAAATGGTAAATGTTAAAATAAGTGATATTGATTTTAGTAGTAAAACTATTAAAGTAATGGGTAAGGGAAGCAAAAAGGAAAGAATTGTATATTATGGTGACTATGCAAGTAAGTATTTGGAAGATTATCTAAAAAAAATAAAGATAAAAAAGGATATTTATTTACAAAAAAAAGGGGAGAAAAATTAACTATAGAAGAAGTAGAGTATATTGTTAGAGATATTATGAAACATATTTCTATTAAGACTCATGTTACACCTCATACTCTTAGACATACATTTGCAACTCACTTACTTAATAATGGTGCAGATATTAGAACTGTTCAAGAACTTCTTGGTCATGCTAATTTAAGCACAACTGGTATTTATACTCATGTTTCTAGTGATAGATTAAAAGATGTATATTTTAAAACTTTTAAAAGATAGATATATTTAATGACTTTTTATTAGAGATTTGATATAATACAAATATGTTTGAAGGAGTAGTATTATGCATAGTGTGTTAAGTAAATATTATAATTATTTCTTTTTGATTGTAATATTATTTTATAATTTGTTTCCAAAGAAAGTAAGACCGTATGTCTTATTATTATCTAGTTTGTTATTTTTTTATTTGTTAAGTGGTTGGAGAGTTTTATTTATATTAATTACAATAATAACTATTTATTTAAGCACGCTTAAAATGAAAATGATAGATGATGCCAAAAATAATGAGTTAAGTAATTGTAATAGTGATGATAAAAAAGAGTATCAAAGAAAAATATAAAAGAAAAAAAAGATTAGTTTTAATACTTTGTTTATTAATTAATGTATCTTTCTTATTTGTGTTTAAATACTTAAAGTTCTTTACAATTAATATTAATTTATTACTTAATTTATTTAATGCTGGTTATGAGTTTAGTATACTTAGATTAATTGCTCCGATTGGAATATCTTTTTTATACATTACAAGCTTTATCATACCTTTTGATGTTTATAATGGTAAAATAGAAGCTGATAAGAATTTCTTTAGAGTAGCACTTTTTATGTCTTTCTTTCCAAGTATTATGGAAGGACCTATTACAAGATATAGTGATACTGCAGAAAATTTATTTGAAGGAAATAAAATAACATATCAAAATTTATGTTTTGGTTTACAAAGAATATTATGGGGATTATTTAAGAAAATAGTTATAGCAGATAGACTTAATATTCTTGTTAAAACAGTATTTAGTGGTTATATGGAATACTCTGGTCCAGTTATATTCTTAGGAGCTTTATCATACACCATTATGCTTTATATGGATTTTTCTGGTGCTATGGATGTTGTATGTGGTATTGGAAATATCTTTAATATAAATGTTCCTGAAAACTTTAAGCAACCATTTTTTAGTAAAAATATATCTGAATTTTGGACAAGATGGCATATTAGTTTAGGAACATGGTTTAAAGATTATATATATTATCCGATATCACTCTCTAAACCAATGAAGAAAATGACTAATAGCTTAAGAAAGTTACTTGGTAATCATTATGGACCTTTATTAAGTGGAACATTTGCTCTTTTTTTGTTGTATGGTTTTTAAATGGTTTATGGCATGGTGCAGGTTGGACTTATATTTTATTTGGTTTATATCATTTTGTTATGATTTCAATTGGTAATATTACAAGAACACCTTTTAATAAGTTATATACTAAATTGAATATACAAAATAGTAAAATACTTAAAGGATTACAAATTATTAAAACAGTATTTATAGTTATTTTGGGTGAACTAATCTTTTTAGGGCAGAAACTGTAGGTAGTGCTTTTTACAATGATAGGAAAAATATTTACAAGTTATAAAGTTAGTTCATGGGAAATTTCAAGTCTAGGGCTTGATGTACCTGATTTATTTATTCTTATACTAGCTTTAATAGCTATACTTGTAATAAGTATTTTAAGAGAAAAAGGTATTTCTGTAAGAGAAAAACTAGCAAGTAAAAATATATTCTTTAGATGGTTTATTTATTATTTATTAATATTCTCAATTATTATTTTTGGTGCGTTTGGTCCTGGATATGCTCCGGTTGATCCAATATATGCAGATTTTTAAGGAGGTAAAAAATGAAAAATTTATTTAAAAGTGTTATTTTTATAGCAATATTTATTTTTCTATATTATGGTTTTTCATATTTACTTTTACCTAAAAGAAAACATTAAAGAATTTGGCTTGATTAAAACAAGTGAGTATGAAATACTTGGTGAAGCTAAAAACTCTGTTGATGCCATTATTGTTGGTGACAGTCTTGTTTATTCATCTGTTATACCTATGGAAATATACGGAAAGTATGGTTACACTGTCTTTGATTGTGCAGAAGCTGCTTTTATACTTCCGGATGCTTATGATTATTATAAGGTTGCTATGGAAAGTCAAAAACCAAAGGTGGCAATACTTGGTGGAAACATGTTCTTTAGAAATACTAGAAAAAGAAAGTGGTATGTAAAATATGAAAGGGCTTTAAAAAAAAGCTATGCCTCTTTTAAATTATCATAATAATTGGAAAAATGTATTATTTTCTGATTATGGTATAATGAGTATTCAAAAAGGGATATAAGTTAAATAAAACTATTAAGTCTGGTCAGTTTTTAGATTATATGAAAGAAAATGATAAAGAATATGTTATGATTGAAAGCAATCTAGAATATTTAAAAAAAGTTTGTAGATTTGGCTAAAGAATATAATACTAAACTTATAATAATAGGTTTTCCTTCACAAAACTCATGGAATCATCAAAGAGATAAAAAGTTTAATGAATTAAGTAAAGAATTAGGTTTTACCTTTATAAATTTAAATAAATATGATTTAAATATTAATTGGGAGATTGATACTAAAGACAAAGGAGAACACTTAAATTACTATGGAGCTAAAAAAGCATCAAACGTAATAGGTAATATTCTAAAAGATACTAATCTTTTTAGTAGATCATCGTGGTGATAAAAATTATAAACTTTGGGATACAGCATATTTAAGATATAAAGAAGAAGTAAATAAATAATTACTTTATTTTACAATAGTTATAAAACAGTACCAAAATGGTATTGCATATAACTTTGCTTGATGTTATAATTTTAACATAAAGTATTCATAATAAGTAAAGGGAAGTGATTAATTTATGAATAATAATAAAAAACAAGCTTTAATTTTAAGCATAATTGCAGTAGCTACATTAATTGCTCTAGTAGTTGGTGCTACATTCGCATACTTTAAAGCACAAGGGGGAGCATCAAGTTCTACGGAGGTTAAGGTTACAACATATACAACAGATATGCTTACATTTACAACTGGAAATGCTATAAGCTTATATGCAGATCAATCATCATTTGGTCAAGAAAAAGGAAGTTTATCTGGAGAAACATTTGCAAAAGCAACATTAGTTGCAAATAATAAAACAAATGAAGCAACAGATAACTATTATGTATATTTTAATATAGAAAATAATACATTCAAATATACATTAGGTGAGGATAAACCAGAACTTATATTAACAGTTACTGGACCAGATGGAAATGAAGTAACAAGTTTACCAGGACTAACTCATACTACAGTTCAAGATAGAGAAAACAAAAAAGTATATCAGGTTTTGATGTTACAACAATGAATGGTATAATAACTATAGCAAATAAGAAAACAATAACAGCAACACCAAGTAAAGAAGAACAATATACACTAAAGTTTACATTTGTAAACTATGAAGGCGATCAAACAGAAAATGCAACAAGTACTTTAAGTGCAAAGGTTATGATCCAAAAAGAAGTAATACCTTTTCATGAAACATGTAATGATAATACATTAGCATGTCATACAGCAAAATTATATACAGGTACTCAAGGAGCTAATAATATCTATTATCATGATGCAAACTTAACAAATGGAGCAGGAGATAATTCATACAGATTTGCTGGAGCAAGCGGAGAGGTAAATAACTATGTATGTTTTGGAAGTACAACACCATGCCCAGAGAATAATCTATATAGAATAATCGGAGTATTTGGAGATAAAGTAAAACTAATCAAGTCAACATCTGTAGGAAATAAAGAATGGGATAGTAATGGTAAGAATACATGGTCAACATCAAGTTTAAATAACTATTTAAATAATGAATTTATAAATATATTTGATGAAACAACAAAAGGTAAGATAGCAGATACAACATGGAAAGTTGGAGGATTTTATGATAATGACCAACCAGCCAAAACAGTATATGAAAATGAAATTAATTCATCACCAAGTGTAAATAACAAAATAGGATTAATGTATGCAAGTGATTATGGATTTGCAGCAGCCCAAAGTGCATGGACAACTATTCTTGATGATTATGATGGTGCAGCCATCAAAAGTGCAAATTGGATGTATTTAGGTGTCGGTGAATGGACTATTTCCCGTTATGCGAACGATTTGGACGGTGCCTATGGTGTGTTCAATGTGGATGTCACTGGTTACGTGGACGGCAGCGATGTTGGCGACGGCAGTGCGGTGCGCCCAGTCTTCAGTCTCATATCTTCCGTGAACTATGCATCGGGAAGCGGCACAGCCGCTGATCCGATTTTTGGTAAACTAGGATCGGACATGCCTACCTAGCGCGTCCGCGTGCTAGGTCAGGCCGGGTGCAAAAAAGATGCGAAGGTAAGAAATTGGCGTGGTGGAAGATCCAACTGCCGAGTCTCGCGGTTTGTGCGAGGAGAGGCAGCGGCGCCAAGTTATCAATAAAAAAAGTAAAATTGTGCAAACTAATTTCTTAATATTTAGAAACATGTAAATAGAGATGATAAAGTCGGCTCTTCCAAATTCAGTGGGGAGATGATAATAGTATTTAATCATCTCTTTTTATATGGGATAATAGATGTAGAAAGATGTTGGTTTTTGGTAAATGAACTAAGAAAAATTATGGGGTTAGATTAAGGTTATAATGTTATTAAGGTAGAAGAGAAGAAGTAGTAAAGTATATATGTAGAGACTATAGTTAAGAAATATTAAAATACAACTTAATTTGAAAAAAAACTGAATAATTTTAATATTCAGTTTCATATAAATCAATATATTCTTCCAAAGTTAATTTATTATCATAAATAATTTTAGCAGCATCCATGCCAACATAACGTATATGCCAATTTTCAAATTGATATAGAGTTATGTTTTCTTTATTTTCTGGAAATCTAATAATAAATCCATATTTGTAAACATTATTTTCTAGCCATTTGTAATTTTCATCTGTAAGTCTAACATTTGATAAAGCTGTGTTTTTTAAATCAATTGAAAGTCCAGTTTGATGTTCCGAGTAACTTGGTCTTGCAGAATAAGTATCGGCTTTAGTTACTCCTTCTTTTTTGAAACATATTTATTATAAAGGGTTGTTTGAAATGATTCATCACGAAATGCTGTTGTGGGCATTAAGTTAATATTTAATTCATCTTTAGCAGCTTTTTGAAGCTTTTCAAATTCATCTTTAATGACTAAGCGCATTGGCACCTTATTTCCATAAGCTCCATCAACATATGTTAAATCTTTTGGTTTATAATTTTTAGGTAAATGGTTATATTTATTTACTAAAACAAGTAAGCTATCAGCATCTTTAACTTCTTTTTGTATCTGTATAAACGGGTAAGTCTAGTTTCAGATTAACTCTGGTTACAGCATCTTCATAGCTTATTTTTTCTTTTTCTTTATAAGTATTATATCTACTTATTTTGCTGGCATCAAAGTTTTTGAATTTATAGTAATTTGTTATGTCAACATAATCTTCTTTTTTTAATATTTCTATATTTTTATTACTTAAATTAAATATATAATTTATTTCTTTGCCAGAATAACCTTTGGGAAGAAAAAGTAGTAAGTACTTCTTCAAAATTACTTTGTTTATTAAATTTTATATCTTTGTATTCCTTTAAATATTTTTCATCATAAATATTATTGAGAATAACATATTCTAAAGTTTTAGAATAATCATTTTTGTTTATATTGTTTTTAGACATTAATTTATCTATTTGACTTGATACTTTTTCTGCATTATCACCTTTGTTTTGATAAATATAGAAAGTAGTTCCAAATATTAAACCTAAAAATACTAATGCTAGTATAAATTTAATTGGTCCTTTTTTCATCTTTTTTCTTTTGCCATGTTATCACCTTGTCATAAGTATAACACTTAAAAGAAAAGTTGTAAAACATTATTCGTTCAAAAAAAGTGAAGTTTTGGGTTAACATTCCTTCGAAAAATGTGAAATTAGTTGATTTTAAATGAAAATTATAGTAATATTTTCTATATACATAAGGAAGTGATAATATGTTTGAATACATGGGAGATAGAATTAGTAATGCCTTAAAAAAAATATTAAAGGTATGGGGAAAATTACAGAAGAAAATATAAGTGATGCAACTAGAGAAATTAGAATTGCTCTTTTTAGAAGCTGATGTAAATTATCAAGTGGTTAAAGAGTTCGTTAGTGATGTTAAAGAAAAAGCCCTTGATGCAGAAGTTGGGAAGAGTTTAAAGCCTGATGAAGTGTTTTTGAAACTTGTTAAAGATGAACTTGTTTCTTTACTTGGGGAGATTATGTTCCTTTGGAAACTTTAAAAAACCAACAATTTTAATGCTTGTTGGGCTTCAAGGTAGTGGGAAAACTACAACTGCTGGTAAACTAGCAAATTATTTAAGAAAGAAGTTTAGTAAAAATCCATTACTTGTTGCTGCAGATATTTATAGACCTGCTGCAGTTGAACAACTTAAAACTATTGGTAAAGAGTTAAATATTGATGTATTTAGTGAAGATGCTTCTGTTACTAAAATAGTTAGTGATGCTTTAGAATATGCAAATGATAATAAAAATGATTACATAATAATAGATACTGCAGGTAGACTTCAAATAGATGAAGAACTAATGCAAGAGTTAAAGGATGTTGATGAACGTGTGCATCCTCATGAAAAAAAAATACTTGTTATAGATGGTTCAATGGGGCAAGATGCTATTAATGTTATTACAGGATTTAATGATTCTCTTAGTTTAACTGGGTGTATTTTAACTAAACTTGATGGTAATACAAAAGGCGGTGTTGCATTGTCTGTAAGACATTTAACACATATACCTATTAAGTTTGTTGGTACTAGTGAAAAAATGGATGGTTTAAGTGAATTTTATCCAGAAAGAATGGCTGAACGTATTCTAGATATGGGGGATATTTTAGAAATAGTTAATAAAGTTGAAGATGTAATTGATGAAGATGAAGCTATGATGCAAGCTAAAAAAAATGAAAAAAGGCACTTATGATTTAAATGATTTTTTAAATAATTTAAAACAAATTAAAAAACTTGGACCTTTAGAAAATATTTTAAAAATGCTTCCTCAAGCCCGAAAAATGGGACTTAATAATATATCAATTGACCCAAAAGATTTGGCACATGTTGAAGCAATACTTCAGTCGATGACACCAGAAGAGAGAAGAAAACCAGAAATACTTAAAGCAACTCGTAAACAAAGAATAGCTAAGGGTAGCGGTAGAAGCGTTGAAGAAGTAAATAGACTTTTAAAACAATTTGAAATGATGAAAGACATGATGAAGAAAATGTCTAGTGGCAAGATGCCATTTTAAAAAAATAAAACCTCATTTCTTAAGTGAAATGAGGTTTTTTTTCAAGTTATTTTTCTTCTTTTTCAGCTTTATTAGTTGTTTTTGTACTTTTGGTAATGCATTATTTTTGACTTTGATATTATCGTTTATTTCTTTGGTATTTTTCCAAATCATAATGTTAATCATCATAAGTTCATAAACAATTCTTATACCAATTGGTCCTAGAATTAAAACCATTAAGAATGAAACGAAGTTAATTGATATAAAACCAAATGAGAATAAAATAATAAATACTGTAGCTATTATATAAACAATTTTTAAAATAGGTTCTATAAGCATTGTTTTAAAATCTAATAAATCTTTTAGTTTTTGAAGATTTTTTTTATTTACAGGTTTATCACTTTTAACAAACATAAAGTAAATCATTATACCAGCTGCAATAGCTATTACAAATGCTATAGCAGTCCATACAGCTGTACCAACAATTTTATTTGCTGTGTTTGTTGTTTCACCAAGTAAATAATCATAATTTTGCATATTATTTAGCTCCTTTCTATTAATATATTAACAAAATTATTATTTATTACAATAAAAATTTGTAAATTATTGTCATATTTGGTAGAATAAAATAGGTGAATTTAAATGATAGAAATAGTAAAAAAATAAAAGTAATATAGGTGAAGAAGAAATAAATAATGTAGTTACTAGAGTTAAAGCTTTAATTATAACTAGTGACAATAAAATATTATTAGGTCATTCTTACTCAGAATATCAGTTTCCTGGAGGCCATGTTGAGAATAATGAAGAATTACTTCCAGCTTTAAAAAGGGAACTTAAGGAAGAAACTGGTCTTGTTTTTTGATACAGATAATTTAGAGGCTTTTGCAATTTTAAAAAAATATTTTAAGGATTATCCAAGTGAGAAAGTAAATACTAAATTATTAATTTATTATTATGTAATAAAGGATGATAGAGTACCTATTTTAAAAAATACAAATTATACTTTAGAAGAGTTGGATGGTAATTTTAGTTTAAGGTATGTACCCCTTGATATAGTTAAATGTGTCATAAATGATAATATTAATGCTTGTGGTGATAGTGAAGGTATAGCAGAAGAAATGCTAGAAATACTTGATTGTTTTTTCAAGATTAATGTATAAATTATAAAAAAGTAAGCCATAAATAAGGGGAAAAGGACTTAAATATGGCAAAATATAAAGTTGATATAACTGGTATTAATACAAGTGAAATAGAAGTTTTAAGCAATGAAGAAATGACTAAATTGTTTGTAGAATATCAAAATGGTAATTTAGATGCTAAAGAAAGACTTATTAATGGTAATTTAAAACTTGTTTTAAGTATTCTTAGAAGTTTTAATAAGGTAATGTTAATTTAGATGATTTATTTCAGGTCGGAGTTATTGGTCTTATTAAAGCAATTGACAATTTTGATTTATCGTATGGCCTTAAGTTATCTACATATGCGGTGCCCCTTATTGTGGGAGAAATAAAAAAGATATATCAGAGATAATACTGCAGTTAGGGTAAGTCGAAGTACAAAAGATTTAGCTTATCAAATTATTAAGTTTAAAGAAAAATATATAAGTGATTATGGCGTCGAACCACCAGCATTAGTTATTTCTAAAGAACTTGGAATTGATGAATATTTAATTGGTTATGCTATGGATGCCATGAAAGACCCGGCTTCAATATTTGAACCAATTTATAATGATGGGGGAGATACCATTTATTTATTTGACCAACTTGCTGATACTAAAGATAAAAATAGTGATAAAGATATGATTATATCTTTAAGAAGAGCACTTTTAAAAAATTAAAGAAAGAGAAAAAGATATATTGCTCCAAAGGTTTATGATTGGTAAAACACAAATGGAGATTGCAGATGAAATGGGAATTAGTCAAGCCCAAGTTTCAAGGCTTGAAAAAAGTGCGATTATAAATGTTCGTAAATTAATTAAATAAAGCATATACTTTATTGGTGAACAAAAGTGTATTTAAGTGAACTTCAAAATAAAGATATAATTAGTGTAAAAACTGGTATAAATTTAGGGAGAATAGTTGATGCTGAGGTTGATAGTACAGGTAAAGTCATAAGTCTAGTTGCTGAGAATAAAAAATTATTTAGAAAAGTACTAAAAAATAGTGAAATTAGTTTTACTTTTGCAGATATAACAAAAATAGGTACTGATTGCATACTAGTAAATAAGTAAAAAATATGTTACAATAATAGCATGAAGAAAAAAAGTTTGATTATTGCTGTTATTGTTTTTTTTATTTGATATACTTATTAAATATATTGTTGATAAGTCATTTTATTATGGAATTTTAAAAAGTATTATTCCGGGATTTTTTTATCTAACTAAAGTTTATAATGATGGTGCTGCATGGAGTACTTTTGAAGGTGCTAGAATTTTATTAATTGTAATTGCTATTATTTCTTTAGTATTTTTAATAATATATCAAAAAAAGTTTTAAAGAAAGTAAAAGAAACTTTTTAGCATTTGGTCTAGTTTATGGGGGACTTTTAGGCAACTTTGTGTGATAGAATTAGATTTGGTTATGTTATTGATTATTTGAAATTTTATATTGGTGGATATGAATTTCCAGTATTTAATTTAGCAGATACTGCGATAGTAGTAGGATTTATCCTTATTATATATGCAATTTATAGGGGAGAAGATAAACATGGAAATAAAAGCAAATGAAAGTGATGTAAGAATTGATAAATATTTAGCTAGTGTAACAGATTATAGTAGAGAAACAATTACTAAGATGATCGAAGAAAGTTACATACTAGTAAATAATAAAGTTATTAAACCATCATATAAAGTGAAGGAAAATGATAGTATTTTAATAAAAGATGGTTTTGTTAAAGAAATGAATTTAGAAGCCACTAAAATGGATATAGATATAGTTTATGAAGATGAATATTTAATGGTTATAAATAAACCAAGTGGTTTAGTGGTGCACCCTGGAGCAGGAAACTTTAATAATACTTTGGTTAATGGTCTTCTTTACTATAATAAAACTTTGAGTAAAGGTGAAGATTTTAGACCAGGGGTAGTACATAGACTTGATAAAGATACCAGTGGTCTTATGTTAGTTGCTAAAGATGATAAAGCACATGAAATATTGGCAGATGATTTTAAAAATAAAAGAATACATAGAGAATATATTGCTCTTTTAGATGGTGTTTTTCCTCAAGAAAAAGCTATAGTTGATGCTCCGATTGGAAGAAGTAAACAATATTTTGATAAAATGGAAGTATGTAATGATGGTAAAAAGCTATAACTAATCTTGAAGTATAAAAAAATATAAAGATTGTACTTTAGTAAAATTAGTACTTGAAACAGGAAGAACACATCAAATCAGAGTACATTTATCTTATATTGGTTATCCAGTTCATAATGACCCAGTTTATTCGGGTAAAAAATGTACAGAATTTGGTCAATTCCTTCATTCTGCTTATTTGAAATTTAAGCATCCAATAACTGGTGAAATACTAGAGTTTGAAGCAAAATTGCCAGAAGAGTTCGAAAACTTTATAAAAGATTTAGAAAAGTAGTAATTAAAAGATAAATATTCATAAATAAATATAAAATAGATGCAATCGGTAAATAACCTAATATTCTTTTAAAATCATATAAAAGTAAAATAGTAAAAATTATAAGTAAAATAGAACTAATAAATGAAAATAAATAATTTTCAAAATAAAACGTGAATAAACTTTGTGCAAATACAAGTAAATAATTAGTTAAACTGGAAAAAATTAAGGCATCATCGAATAAATGAAAATTATTTATTTTAAGAAGAACACAAACTATAAGTATTAAGCTTACTATGTAAAGAAAGATAAACAAAGTTATCACCTCTTTACTAAATATATGATTTATTGTAAAATATTATGACGAGGGAGATGGATTTAATGCCTAATTTAACAATACGAAAAAAGTGACCAAGTAATGATGAGTTTAGTTCATTATTTTGTTACTAAAAGAAAATTATGCTCCGATAAATGTTCAAGGAGTTAAAGATGAAATTTGGCTAGAAAATTTGGATGGACCATATAGAATAATAAGAATAACTTGTAATAGTGTTATAAATGAAGAACAATTTGAATTTGATATATTTAAAATGAAACATATAATGAGACAAATTAAGAAAGAAAACAATGTCTTTTTAAAATAAATGCTTTAAATATATGCTTAGATTTAAGTAAAAAAGTTGATAAAGGTGATGTTAAAAAAATATAGAAACTATCGGGGTAGAAAGTCTTAATGATGTTAGAAAAAATCCTGATATAAACAAAGCTTTTCCAAGAATTAAAGATGAACTTTTAGAAACTAATGATGGACTAGATTTAATAATTAATGTAACTAATGATATAAATGAGAAAACTGAAGAAGAAAATAAGAAGTTTAATGATGTATTTGCTCGAAAAAAATAGTTTTTACGAATGTTATTAGTTTAATATGTTTAGTAATGTATTTTGTTATAGCTATTTATGGTGGTAATTTCATAAACTTTGATGCTAATATTTTAGCTAAATTTGGTGCTAATAATATAATACTTGTTAAAAGTGGTGAAGTGTGGAGATTACTTACCTCAGCATTCTTACATGTTGGTTTAATACATTTATTTGTCAATATGTATTCTTTAAGAGTTATTGGACCAAGCGTTGAAGCATTAATTGGTAAATGGAAATTTATATTTATATATTTAGTAAGTAGCATAAGTGCTAGTTTGATGTCTTTAGTTTTTACAGAAAGTAATATTGTATCTGTTGGTGCTAGTGGAGCAATATTTGGTTTAATGGGAGCTTTACTTTATTTTGGTTATCACTATAGACTTTACTTAAATGATGCTATAAAAACTCAAATTATACCTGTTATTGTCTTTAACTTACTAATTGGTTTTATGATTTCTGGTATTGATAATGGAGCTCATATTGGTGGTTTAATTGGTGGTTATTTAGCTACAATGGCGATTGGTATAAAAAATAAGTCTGAGAAAAAAGATATGATTAATGGATGGATTGTGTTAACTTTATATTTAGCATTCTTAAGTTATATAGTATTTTTTTGTAAAATAGAAACGGAAGTTGATTTTCCGTTTTATTTTTTGGAAAATTATAGCTTTTTCTTGATTAAAATGGTATCATATATACAAGGGTGATAAGGATGGTAAAAAACTTATTTTAATAGATGGAAATAACTTAATGTTTAGAAGTTATTATGCAACTGCTTATACTGGCAATATGATGAAGAACTCTAAAGGGGTGCCTACTAATGCCTTATTTGGATTTGTTTCTATGATTAATAAAATAATTGCAGAAGAAAAAAACCATCATATATGGCTGTTGCTTTTTTGATATTGGAAAAAACTTTCGATAAAGAAGAATATGATTTTTATAAAGAAGGAAGAATAGATACTCAGAAGAATTAAAAATACAGATGCCAATTGCAAGAGATATACTTGATAAAATGGGAATTAAGCATTTTGAACTTGCTCCATATGAAGCTGATGATATTGTTGGTACAATTGTAAAAATGACTGAAGAAGACAAAGATTTTGCTTCAGTTATAGTATCTAGTGATAAAGATTTACTTCAGTTAATTAGTGATGAAACAGAAGTTAAACTTTTAAAACAAAGTGGTTTTATTAGATATAATCATGAAACTTTTGTACAAGATTATGGTATTGAACCAATTAGAATGATTGATTTAAAAGCTTTAATGGGGGACTCATCTGATAACATACCTGGTGTAAAAGGTATCGGAGAAAAAACAGCTTTAAAATTATTGCAAGAGTATAAATCTTTAGAAAATTTATATGATAATATAGATAAAATAATTGGTAAAACTAAAGAGAAGTTGGAAAATGATAAAGAAATGGCTTTTATAAGTAAAAAAAGATAGCAACTATATATAGAGAAGTGCCTTTAAATATAGTTCTGGAAGATTTAAAATATGAACAAAAAGTAACTAATGAATTAGTTGAACTTTTTAAAGATTTAGAATTCTTTTCATTTTTAAAAAATATGGAAGTAAAAAAAGAAGAAAAAAAACTTTGAATTTAAAACTATAAGTAGTATAAAAGATATTAAATTAGATAAAAGAATAGCAATTGAAGTAATGCTTGATAATGAAAACTATCATATTGGGCATATACTGGGAATGGGTATAAGTGATAGTTTAAATAATTATTATGTTGATGGTAAAAATGTAATAAGTGTTTTTGATGAAATTAAATCTTTAGATGTAATAACTTATGATGCTAAAAAAGTATTATGTTGTTCTAAAATAGATATAAATTTTGTAGATGATTTAATGATCGAAGCATATCTTTTAAATTTAAATATTAAAGATGATTTAGCATATTTAGCAAATCAAACAAATGAAGATTTTTTATATTATGAAAATATGAAAAAGGATAAATTTAGTAGTATAGAAATGGAAGTAATAAAAAGAAGTAGATTTATTTATGATAATAATGATGAATATAAGAAAAAGTTAGAAGAAAATAAATGTATGGATTTATATGAAAATATAGAAATGCCTTTTAGTTAAAGTTCTAGCAGATATGGAAACTACTGGTATAATTTGTAAAGATGAAATACTTAAAGATATGTCTTTAGAACTTGAAGTAAAACTTGAACTTCTAACTAGAGAAATATATGAACTAGCAGGAGAAGAATTTAATATTGGTAGTCCAAAACAACTCGGAGAAATTTTTTTGAAAAATTAGAAATAGCTAAGGGTAAAGAAAAATAAAACAGGTTATAAAACTGATGTTAAAGTTTTAGAAAAGTTAGTTGATAAACATCCAATCGTAGAAAAAATACTTGAATATAGAAATTTAGCTAAACTTAAAAAAGTACATATATTGAAGGATTAGCAAACTATATTTTAGATGATGGTAAAATACATACAATTTATAAGCAAACTTTAACAAGAACAGGAAGACTTTCATCAACTGATCCAAATTTACAAAATATACCTGTAAGGGAAGAACTAGGAAGAAAGATAAGAAAAGCTTTTTGTTCCTGAGAATGATTGTTTCTTAAGTAGTGATTATAGTCAAGTTGAATTAAGAGTTATGGCATCTTTATCTAAATGTCCAAGTTTAATCGAAGCATTTAATAATAATGAAGATATTCATACACATGTTGCAAGTGAAGTATTTGCAGTACCTGAAGAAGCTGTAACAAAACAAATGAGAAGATGTGCTAAAGCTGTAATATTTGGTATAATTTATGGTATAAGTGGATTTGGTTTAGGGGAAAAACTTACATATTTCAAGAAAAAGATGCAGAAGAATATATAGATAAATTTCATGTACTTTATCCAGAAGTAAAAGAATATACAGATAAGAGAATAGAAGAAGCTAGAAAGACTGGTGGAGTTACAACCCTATTTGGTAGAAGAAGAGTTATTGAGGAAATTAATAATCCTAATTATTTGATTAAGCAAATGGGTGAGAGAATGGCAATGAATACACCGATTCAAGGTACTAGTGCTGATATTATGAAGCTAGCCATGATTAGGGTTTATAATAGATTTAAAAATGAAGGCATAACTAGTAAAATACTTCTTCAAGTACATGATGAAATAATAATAGATTGTAAAAAAATGAAGAACTTGAAAAAAAATAAAAAATATTGTTAAAGAAGAAATGGAAAATGTTTATAAGCTAAATGTACCTTTAAAAGTAGAAATAGATATAGGTAATAATTGGTATGAGGCAAAGTGAGGTAATAGTATGCCAGAGATAGCAGAAGTAGAAACAGTTAGAAATACTTTAAAAAGTATGATTTTAAATAAGAAAATAGTAGATGTAAATATAATTTATCCCAAATTATTGAAAGTAATATTAGTGATTTTAAAAATATTTTGATAGGTAGAGAATTTGTTGATATTGATAGAATTGGTAAATGGCTTATGTTTGATTTAAATGATTATTATTTACTTAGTCATTTAAGAATGGAAGGAAAGTATTTTGTTAAAAAAAGTACAGATGAAATAATAAAACATGAGCATATAATAATTAGTTTTGATGATGGAACAGATTTAAGATATCATGATACAAGAAAATTTGGAAGAATGAATTTAGTTAAAAAAGTGATATTGATAAAGTGGAAGCTATCAAAAAACAAGGTATTGAAGCTAATAGTAATAAACTTACTAAAGAGTATTTATATGATAAAATACATAAAAAGAATATACCTATTAAAAGTTTACTTTTTAGATCAAACAATTATTAGTGGTCTTGGTAATATTTATGCTAATGAAGTTATGTTTGATGCTAGGATTAATCCAAATAAACTTGGTAAAGATATTAGTTTAAAAGAGTGTGATTTAATAGTTAAGGCTAGTAAGAAAATAATTGATGCAGCGATTAAAGATGGAGGAACTACGATTAAAAGTTATACTTCATCTTTAGGTGTTACGGGAAGATTTCAACAACATTTGATGGTTCATAAAAGAGAAGGCGAAGAATGTAAAGTGTGTGGGACACTCATAGAAAATATTAAAATTGGTGGTAGAAGTACATACTTTTGTCCAAAGTGTCAAAAATAAGAAAGGATTTTTATGAAAAAGAATAAAAAATAATAATTGTTATTGGGGTTATAATGGGTTTACTTATAATAAGTATTGTAGTGTTTTTTATATTTAAAAAGAATATTTTTACAACTGTTGATACTAGCGTTAAAAATAGTAATTCAGAATATAAAATAAGTGATAATGCTTTAAGTAGTTTTGATTTATATTTTATGCAAAAAAAGAAAATAATAATAAGAATAAGATTTATAGTCCTCTTTCTATTAAATATGCATTAAGTATGCTAAAAGATGGAACAGATGGTGATAGTAAAAAACAAATAGAAAATATTATTGGAAATTATAATACTAAAAAATATCCGAATAGTAGTAATGTATCTTTTTGCAAATGGTATGTTTATTAGAAATGATTATAAAAAGAATATTAAAGATGAATATATAAATTTACTTAAAGAAAAAATATAATGCGGAAATAATATATGATAATTTTAAAAGCCCTGATAATATTAATAAGTGGATAAATGATAAGACTTTGGGTCTAATACCTAATATGCTTGATGATACAAACGATAATCTTTTCTTCCTAGTTAATGCATTAGCAATTGATATGGATTGGAAATATGTTATTCAGCCCGTTCCAGAAGGAACACTTTATGATGAAGAACATTCTTCATATTATGATGCTTTTTCAGTATCTTATCCTCATGAAGATTATTATGCTGGTGTTTCATGGTTAGATTCAAATTATTATAAGTATATTAAATTTAATAATCAAACTTTAGTTAATGGTTTAGAGATAGCATCATCAATTAATAATTATGATATTGTAAGTGAGATTGGTGAAGTAAATATTAGAAAAACTGTTGGTAGTGCTTATGATAAATGGAAATCTGAAGGTAATTGTGATCCTAGTGATTATGAAGATACAAATGTATTTCTAAATAGATATATTAAAGAAATTGATAAGGGGTATAAGGATGTAGGTTCATCAACAGATTATACTTTTTATGTAGATGATGATATAAAAGTTTTTCAAAAAGATTTAAAAAGTTATAATGGGTTATCACTTGAATATATTGGTTTTATGCCAAAGAATGGTTCACTTGATAAATTTGTTGAAACTCTCGATGCAAAAAAAACTTAATAATTATATAAGCAAGTTAAAAACAATTGAATTAAATAATTTTACAAAAGGAAAAATTACAAGAATTACAGGACTTATGCCAATATTTAAGTTTGAATATGAACTTGAACTTCAAAAAAGATTTAGAGTCTTTAGGTGTTACCAATGTTTTTGTTCCAAATCATGCTAATTTAATTAATTTAAGTAGTGATAAGAGTTTATATATAAGTGAAGCAAAGCACAAAGCTAATATCGAATTTTCTAATGAAGGGATTAAGGCTGCTGCTGCAACAGTGGTTGGTGGTGCTGGTGATGTAAATTGTTCATTTGAGTATGATTACGATGTTCCAGTTGAAGAAATAGATATTACTTTTGATAAACCATATATGTTTATTATTCGTGATAAAGATAACAAAGAAGTTTGGTTTGCTGGTACAGTTTATGAACCGATTAGTTGTGATGAAAGCAAAACTTGTTTTATTAATGACAACCAAATGTAAAATTTAATATTTGTTACTTGTAATAGTATGTAATAGTTGATATACTGGTAAAGTGAATGTGATATGAAAAATGATAATAAAATAAATGTAATGGGAATATCTGTTGTTAGTGCAGTTTTACTAGTGATTTATATTTCGGTTATGTTAGTATTTTAAGGTACTCAGGTTGAGTACTTTTTTGTTGTTAATAAAATTTTCAAAAATTTATTAATTTTTGATAGAAAAAGATGCCCATAAAATCTAGGCAAAACCAGCGTTTTTTAAAATATTTGTCGATCCATGTCGACCGATTTTTCTTGACTTTTTTGATGTTTCAAACTTAGAATAGAGTCTTATATAAAGGAGGAAAATTTTATGTTAAATGGAACCAAAAAAAAGTATTTTATGGATTTAATTATGATAAAATGTTTAAGGCTATATTCGTCGGAGAAGATAAGAAAAGAACTGATTTACTATGTGAACTTTTAAGTGAATGTTTAGAAACAAAAGTTGATAGAATAATAAAGTTTATTCCGATTGAACTAAATGCCCGAAAAAAAAAGGTATAAAAGAGTTGATTTACTTCTTGAAGCTGGAAAACGTAAAATTAATCTAGAACTCAATTCTACTTATAATGAAGAAGATAAAATAAGAAATATGAATTATTATTTTTCTTTCTGCAGTCAATATACTATCGCCGGAGAAAAATATGATATTGAGTCAGAATTTATTCATATTTCTCTCAATTATAATGTAAGGAAGGATACACCATTAATAAAATGTTATACCATATATGATAAAAAGCCACGAGGAAGAACTTGACCCAAGGTTTAAATATTATGAAATTAATGTTGAAAAGTTTGCTAAACTCTGGTATGATAATGACATAGAAAGCGTTATGAAAGCACCTATTTTAACTATGATAGGTATAAAAGATGAAGAGGAATTAGAAAAGTATTCTAAGAAAATGAATAACGCTATCATTAAGGAGAGTGTTGATAATTTGAAAAGATTAAATAGTGATGCTGCTTTTGTTTATGGTCTTACACCAGAAGAAGATGAAATGTTAGTTAGAAATACCAGAGATGAACTTGTTCGTAGAGAAGCTCTTGCTGAAGGAAAGACTGAAGGGCTTGCTGAAGGTAAAGCCGAGGGAAAAGCTGAAATTGCAATTAATTTACTTAAAAAAAACTATGTTGATGAAATAGTTGAAATAACTGGTTTATCCAAAGAAGAAATTGAATTAATTGATAAATAAATAAAATATAATTAACTGATGGAGAATAAATTAATCGTTATTACTTTTCTGTCGGTTTTTTCTTTTGTTTTTTTCTTTTCATATGGTATAATTTTAGAAGAAAAAGAGTGATACTATGCTTGATTATTTTATACCTGATATATATGCTCAAAGCATTTATACAATAAATTATAAAAAACTAAAGAAAAATGGTATTAAATGTTTATTATTTGACTTAGATAATACTATTGCACCATATAAAGTTACAGAACCTGATCAAAAGGTTAAAGAATTAATTGCCAGATTAGAAGCAGATTTTAAAGTAATTATTGTGTCTAATAGTGGCAAAAAATAGACTTAGACCATTTTAAAGAAAAATTAAATGTTGATGTTGCATTTAGTAGTAAAAAGCCTTTAAAAACTAAATATAAAAAAGATACTTTCTCTATATAAATTTAAGATAGATGAAGTAGCTTGTATTGGGGATCAACTTTTAACTGATATACTTGGTGCCAATAGAATGGGTTTTACTAGCATATTAGTAAACAGAGTAGCTAAATATGAAATGTTTCCAACTAGAGTAAATAGATTTATAGAAAAAAGAATATTAAACAAATTAGCTAAAAAAAGAATATTCTCGTAAAGTGGGGTGTATTATGACTAAATGTGTAGGTTGTGGAATAACACTTCAAAATGAAAATAAAAATGATGTTGGTTATACACCGGATATTAAAAAATGAATTATGTGAAAGATGTTTTAAACTTAAAAATTATAATGTTTTAACAAATACGGGAGTTAAAATAGATAATGAAGAGTTAATAAAAAAAAATAAATAAGTTAGATGCTTTTGTTTTCTTTTTTAACAGATTTTATAAATTTGGATAGTAATGTAATCAAATATTATAAAAAGATAAAAGGTAAAAGGTAATAGTACTTACTAAAGCTGATATTATACCTAAGAATATTAAATATAATAAATTAACTCATAATATTAAGAATTTATATGAAATAAAAAGAGGATATAATTCTTACAAGTAGTAAAAAAGAAGCTTAATATAAGTGCGATAACAAATTTATGCTTAGAAAATAAAAAGTTATTTTTGCAGGATTTACAAATGCTGGTAAAAGTAGTTTAATCAATAGCTTAATTGGAAGTGATATAACAGTAAGTAATTCTCAGAATACTACTCAAGAGTTGATTAAACTAAATATTGATGGCATAACTATTTATGATGCACCAGGGCTTATGGATAACATAAATAGAGAAAATATTCCTAAAAGTAGTATCAATCCTCGTTCATATCAGCTTCCAAGTAAACATTACCTTTCTATTAATGGTATAAAATTAAATATTAAAGAAAATAGTAATTTTACTATTTATGTTGGTAATGAGGTAAAAATTTTAAGAAGAAAAAAAGAGCTTGAAAGTGTAGAATGTAATATCATTGTACCTAAAAATAGTGATGTTGTATTAAAAGGTTTAGGTTTTATTAAATTTAGTAAAACTACTTTAATTAGTTTATCAACAAGTGATTATGAAATAAGGCCTTCAATAATTGGTGATAGTCATGACTAAGATTAGAGTAATGAGTGAAAATTTAGCAAATAAAATAGCAGCTGGTGAAGTTGTTGAAAAATGTGCTTCAGTTTTAAAAGAACTTGTGGAAAATTCCTTGGATGCCGGAGGAACTAACATCAAAGTAAATTTAATTAGTGGTGGCTTAAAAGAAATAAGTGTTATTGATAATGGTGTAGGCATGGATAGAGAAGATGCATGTTTAGCTTTTTATAGACATGCAACAAGTAAAATATATAAAGATGATGATTTGTTTTTTATTGAAACACTTGGATTTAGAGGTGAAGCATTAGCAAGTATAGCTAGTGTATCTGAAGTAGAACTTATAACATGTAGTGGCGAAGTTGGAACACACGTTCATATAAAGGGTGGTGAAACTCTAGAAGTTGAGGATGCACCAGCAAGAATTGGAACAGAAATTCATGTAACTAATATATTTTATAATACACCAGCTAGGCTTAAATATTTAAAAAAGTGAAGTAACTGAACTAAATAATTGTACTCAGTTTATTGAAAAACTAGCATTATCTAGACCTGATGTTGCATTTAGTTTAAGTAATAATGATAAAGTTTTAGTAAAAACAAGTGGAAGTAACAATTTGCTTAAAACAATTCATGAAATATATGGGCTTAATGTTTCTAGTAATATGTTAGAAATAAAATGTGCTTCAGATGATTTTGAAGTTACAGGTTTTGTATCTAAGCCAAGCATTTTAAAAAAAACAGAAATCATTTTAATATATTTATAAATGGTAGAATTATTAAAAATATTGAAATAAATAGAGCTATAAATAATGCTTATAACACATATAAACATGAAGGTTTTTATCCAATTACAGTACTAAATATTTATACAGATCCAACACGTGTAGATGTAAATAATCATCCAACTAAACAAGAAGTAAAACTAAGTAAAACTGAAGAATTAACAGATTTAATTTATCAAACTATTAAAAGAGTTTTATATAATAATTTGTTAGTTCCAGATGCTATACTTGATGAAGCTAATAATGATATTAAAGATAATTTTATAGAACCAAGTGTTTATGAAATAAAAAAGAAGAAATAGATGCAAAACCAGAAGTTATTGTGCAAACATTCTTGGATATTGGCTCAAAGAATGAAGAAGTAGTTAAAAATGAAGAGTTCAAGAGTTTAAAATTATATCCGGTTGGGCAAGTTCATGGTACATATATAATTGCTGAAAATGAAGATGGTATGTTTATATTAGACCAACATGCTGCCCATGAAAGGGTAAACTATGAAATGATTACTAAAGAGTTTAAAGAAGAAAAGATTAGCTTTACAGATATGCTTGTACCTATGAAATTTGAATTATCTACAAGTGATTATAACTTATTTATGGATAGAAAAGATGTTTTAGAAAATTTAGGTTTTGTTATTGAAGAATTTGGTATAAATACTATACTTATAAAAAAGTCATCCGACATGGCTTAAAAGAAAACTATGAAGGAGATAATCTTAAATATATTGTTGATTTAGTAATTGAAATGGGAAAAAACTTTAATAAAGATAAGTTTTTTAGATAGTTTAGCTAAGATGGTAAGTTGTAAAATGAGTGTTAAAGCTAATGAACATTTAAGTATGGAAGAAATGGAAAAATTGCTTGATGATTTAGTAAAATGCGATAACCCATATAATTGTTGTCATGGTAGACCATCAATTATGAAATTTACTAATTATGAACTTGAGAAAATGTTTAGGAGGGTGTTATAATGCTTCCAGAAAAAAGGAAAAAAAATTAATAATAGGTGCTATTTCCGTAGTTGTAATAATAATTGTAGTTATTCTTTTAGGTAAAATTTCTTCGTTTATTAAAAATAGAAATGATGAAAATACGCAAAGAAATGATGACTATAGCAAAATGTATGACTATATCGGAGTTACAATAGATGAAGATAATATTTATAAAATTTATGGTATTAGTGAAAATGATGAAAAATATTTAGATGTTAAAACTTTTTATGAAGTAAAAGATATGATTAATATTGATAAAAAAAAAGCAGTACTTTATTCGGATGCTGTTAATGAACTTAGATATGATAATAAAAAAGAAAGAATTTTATTTCTATGAATTAGATGAGTTTTATAATAAATATGATAATGTAAAACTTACTCATGATTATATGGTAATTAGTGATAATGAGAAAGTAAGCTATAGAAAATATGGTAGTGATACGATAGAAAAAAGTAGAACAAGCAAATGAATATTTAGTTCAGAATAATAAATTATATTATGCTATTGATGAAAGTATTTATGAATATGATATGACAAGTAAAAAAGAAAAAAATGATAGCTATGTATGAAAAAAATGATAATGTAGAACTAGTAGATGTAAGTAATAAATTTTTATTTTATTTGAAAAATGATGAACTTAATGCTTGTAGTCTAGAAAAGTTTGCTAATTATGATTTAAGTCAAATGTCATTTTATAGTATTTCTAATGATGGCTTTATCACTTTAGAAAATAATACTTTTAAAAAATTATTCTATTTCTAAAGATACATATACTTTTGAATATAATTTAAATGGAGAGATAAATAGTTTAATTTATTTAAATAATAATACTTTTTACTTAAGTTTTGATGATAATTATGTTATAATAGATATGAGTTCTTCAAAAGTGTGGAAGAATTTAAATAATGATTATATTTATTTAATGAAGGTGAAAAGTACATGAAAATTAATTTGAATTTATTACCAATAAATATTGATGAAAAAGTTAAAATACCTGAAGAATTTTATAAAAGTACAAGTATTAAATCTTTATCAGATGTTTATGTAAATGGTGTTATTAAATATAATTTGTCAGATGAAATTGAAATAATTTTAGATGTAAATGGTGAGATGACATTAAGTGATGCTATTACGAATGAACCTATAAAATACCCATTTTCTATTAAAATTGATGAAATTTTGACAGAAAATGATGCAAATAATGAAAAATATTTTGAAAAAAGTCAAAATATACTTGATATAATCGAATTTTTATGGGAAAATATTGTATTGGAAGTTCCCATTCGGGTTACAGGTTCAGCTGGTGTCAATATGAAAGGCAATGGCTGGGAGTTAAATAGTAAAAAATGAAGATGATGGGTTAGATCCAAGATTTGAAAAGTTAAATGAATTATTTAAAGGTGGTGAATAAACATGGCAGTTCCTTTTAGAAGAACAAGTAAAACAAAAAAAAGAATGCGTAGAACTCATTTAAAAAAAGAAGTTGGAGCATTAACAAAATGTTCTAAATGCGGTGCAACTTTAAGACCTCATAGAGCATGTACTAAGTGCGGAAATTACAATGGTAAAACTGTAATTGAAGTTACAAATGAAGAAGAATAGAAAAAATGCATAAAGAGGTTGCTCTATATGCGTTTTTTTTTCTTGCATTTTATCATATTTTTGTGATAATCTAATAATAGAAGGGAAAATGAATTATGACAGATGAAGAATTAAAAAGTATTGAACAAACTACGGCTTTACTTGTAGAAAATGGTTTTGTAATTAAAGATACATCTAATTTTATTCGTGAAATAGGTAATGGTAGCCTTGAAGAAGTAGTAAATAAATTAGGAAGATTACAACAAAGTATTAATGAAGGTGTTAATGCTGAAGTTTTTGGTAAAGATATTGCTGGTAGTTTAGACAAAATTGAAGAAGTAGTAAATAGCGATGCATATTTTAAAACTAGTCCAGATGCTACTTCATTTCAAAATTTATTAAATGATTTAAGAGATAAATCTTCAAGACTTTTTTAGAAATACATTAAAAGCTGAAGAAATCTTAAAAGGAAGAGAAGAAAATTTAAAAGATATTCAAAAGAGAATATCTATGCTTAAAGTTGATAAAACTATTGATGATGTAACTAGAACTACTGAAACTATAAAGTTATCATATGCTTTAAATCATGCTAAGCAAGCTAAAAGAAGAGGCTATTAAATTTTATAATGATCAAAAAGAATTAAGTGAAAAACCACTTAAAGCTAATGATATTGTAGAATATAAGAATGAATTATTGCAAGCAGTTAATGCTTTAGATAATGCTTTTAGAAAATTATCAATGGAACCTGAAAAAATGGATAAGCTAGCTGCAGTTATTCGTGAAACTAGAGATAAGATTGTTTTATTTGGTTTTGAAACACAAAAGAATCAAAGAGAATTTGATGATTTATGTGCTAAATATGGTTTAGAAAAAGCAGATGCTAAAACAATTGAAAAATTTGAAACTCCAGTTTTAGAAAAAATGAAGAAGAACAAAAGACTGAAGAAAAAAAGTAGTAGAAGAACCTAAAACTAAAAATATTACAGAAGTTGAAGATTTAGTTTATGAATTAAAAAGACTTAATCCTGATGTAGAAGTTATTGGAGATGCTATAAATGTTGATGATCCAACAAAGTTAGTGCTTCCAGAAGGTTTTAAATATACTGAAGGACTAGGAGTTAATAATAAAATAGATGATTTTACCCCATATATTAGCGCTTTTTTGTAAATGCTAAAGAAAAATCTAAAGATGTTACTGAAGAAGTTAAAGCAGAAGAAGTGAAAGAAGAACCTAAAAAAGAAAATAAACCAGTTAGAGAAAGCAGAGTTCAAGTGGAAGACTTTCATATAAGAGAACTCGTAGAGCAATCGTTGCTCCATATGTTAAAGCTATTCTTTGCTATGGTGGTTTAGGTGGTATGCTTGCTGTTGTTGCTGGTGCTAGTTTATCTCCGATAGGAACAGCTATGTTAGCAGGTGCTGGAATTGGTGTTATAGGTCAAAAGATTTATAATAAGATGATTGATGCTGGTGCTGTTGAAGTTCCTCAAGCTCAATTTGGAAATGCAAGTTATGAATTACCAGTTGTTGGTTCTAATATAATAAGTGATGCTAAAGCATTATTAAAAAAAGTTTAAGAAAAAATAAAAATAGAAAGAAAGAAGAAGCTTTAGATAAAGTTTCAGAAAAAGAAGAAAAAGTGGAAGCTCAAGAAGTAGTTGAAGCTCCTGAAATGGTTGAGGCTCCTGAAGTTGTAGAAACACCAGAAGTAAAAAGAAGAACCTAAGGAAGAAGAAAAGAAAACAACTTTATTTGAAAACTTTAAGAATTTATTTGGTAATAGTTTAGATAGTGAAGTTGACTCTTTAGATAATGATAAAAAAGTACAACCAGTTGAAAGATTAGATGAAATTGCTGGGGAAGAATATAACTTAGAAGAAGGTCGTGGAGGAAGATAATGATAGTTGATAGTGTGATTACTTTAGAAAATGATGTAAATTGCTTATTACTTGAAAAAGTAACTTATAACAATGATAATTATTTCTTATCTGTCGTATTAAATGAAGAAGAAGAACCTAGTGATGAATATGTTATCTTCAAAGAAATAAATGAAGATGGCCAAGGATTTGTTGAAAAGGTTGAAGATGGAGAACTACTTGCTGTACTTATAAAAAGAATTTACTAATAGTGTTGCAAAATTAGTTCAAAATTTACCAGAAGAACTTTAAAAGAATAGGAAACTATTCTTTTTTTAGTTTTATAAATAATGGCAAAGTTTAAAAATAATAAATAATACTTATTAATTTTATTGTTTAATTTTTAAAAAAACTTATATTCTATTTACAAAAATCAAATTATTTGTTATCATTTATTTATGATAAAGGAGTAGTTTAAATATGGAAAATAAAAAAGACAAAATAATAAGTATAGGGGCTGTTGTAGCACTTGCTTTAACAGTTATAACTGCAACATATGCATATTTTAATGCCCAAGTAGGAGATCCAGCAGTAGCAGATATCAAAGTTAATGCAAATACTGTAGATACATTTACATTTTCAAATGGAAGTGCAATATCTTTTAGTATAAATCAAGATAATTGCAAGTGGAAAAAGAAAATCAAACAGGAAGTACATATGCAAGTGCAACTCTTACAGCAAATAACAAGACAAATACAGCAACAGAACATTATTATTTGTATTTGAATATAGAAAATAATACATTTACATATTCAATTAATACAAATACCCCAGAAATAATAATGACGGTAAAAAAATAGTGTGGGTAATGAAGTAACTGATATAAGTACACTTAATCATGTTATAGTAACCGGAGCAAATGGAACCCAAGTATCAGGATATGATATAACAAATAAGTCAGGACTTATAACTCTTTTTGATAACAGAGAAATAACCACAACATCAAGTAAAGAGGAAAAATGGAATATAACAATAACATTTGTAAACTATGATGAAAATCAAAATGCAAATGCAGGTAAGAGTATGAGTGCAAAAGTGATGATACAAAAAGAAGTAATACCTCAAATTGTTTTCTGATGTATGTAGTAATGGTACAAATCTAGCAACATGTATAACAACATTAGCAAATAAAAGCATACCATCAGCTACTAATATCTATCATCATGATAGTAGTTTATCAAATGGAGCAGGTGACAATAGCTATAGATATGCAGGAGCAAGTGATGTAGTAAATAACTTTGTATGTTTTGGAAGTAACGAACGTACATGCCCAACAGATAACCTATATCGAATCATCGGAGTATTTGGAAATAATGTAAAATTAATTAAATATGATTATGGAACAACAGATGAATTAGGAACAGATGGAGATTATAGTAAAACATATAAAGAATGGGGAATGGATAGCACATATAAAGGTACCTATGGAGATGGAGATAGAATAGGTGTATATTACTGGAATAACGCGACGCAAACAAATACATGGGTGAAAGTTTACTAAATAAAACAAACTTAAATACAAATTTCATTAATAATATCGGAACCGAATGGGCGAATAAAATAGCAACAACAACATGGAAAGTCGGAGGAAATACATATTCAAATATATATTCAAAAAACGCCATCTGTAGTATATCAAAATGAAATAGTGAGTCCAGTAACGACAAATACAACAGATAATGCAACAGAATACACAGCCAAAATAGGATTAATGTATGTAAGTGATTATGGATTTGCAGCAGACCCAAGTGCATGGACTTTAACAATGGGTTCATATAATAATACGACAGCAACAAGTACAAATTGGATGTATATGGGGCTATATGAATGGACTGTTTCCCGTGGTGCGGACCGTTCGGACCGTGCGTTCCTTGTGTACTACGGTGGTGACGTGGACAACTATGGTGTGTACGTCAACCGTGCGGTGCGGCCGTCCTTTAGTCTTTTGTCATCAGTAACTTATTCTAAAGGTGATGGTACCCAAAATTCACCAATTCGTATAAATTAGAAAGATTTAATAATTCTTTCTTTTTTTTGAATATAATTTATTGTATAATATATGTGAAAGGAAGTTTATATGGATTGGATTTTTTGGCTTGTATTTGTCATTATCTTAAGTGTAATTGAAATTGCAACGGTTAGTTTAGTATCTATTTGGTTTGTTGCAAGTGGTATAGTTGTTATGATACTTTCATTCTTTATTGGTGATATTGCTATACAATCAACTATATTTGCCTTACTTGGAATATTATTACTTTTAGTAACTAGACCAATTGTAGCTAAATTAAAATCAAAAGATAATGCAAAAACTAACTTAGATCGTATTATCGGAGAAGAAGCCATTGTAACTGAGGATATTACTAAAATAATGTTGGTGAAGTTAAAGTTGATGGCAAAAGATGGAGTGCTATATCAAAGAATAAGTGCTTAAAAGGTGATACAGTAAAAGTTTTAAGAATTGATGGCGTTAAGCTAATTGTTAAGAAGGAGGAGGATTAATTTATGCCACAAATACTAATTGCAATACTTATCATTATTGTAATAATCATAATACCTAATATTAAGATTGTACCTCAATCAAAATGTTATGTAATTGAAAGACTTGGTTCATATCATACAACTTGGGAACATGGGCCACATTTTAAAATACCATTTATAGATGCTATATCTAATAAAGTAACATTAAAAGAAATAGTTAAGGACTTTGCACCTCAACCAGTTATTACTAAAGATAATGTTACAATGCAAATTGATACAGTTGTTTATTTTCAAATAACTGATGCTAAACTTTATACTTATGGAGTTGATTATCCAATTAGTGCTATTGAGTCTTTAACTGCAACTACACTTAGAAATATCATCGGAGAACTAGAACTTGACCAAACTCTTACAAGTAGGGATATTATTAATACAAAAATGAGAGCAATCTTAGATGAAGCAACAGACCCATGGGGTATAAAGGTAAATAGAGTAGAAGTAAAAAAATATTTTACCACCTAGAGATATTCAAGATGCTATGGAAAAGCAAATGCGTGCTGAACGGGAAAGAAGAGAAAAAATTCTTCAAGCTGAAGGAGAAAAGAAATCAAGTATTTTAATAGCTGAAGGGGAAAAAAGAAAGTGCAATTTTAAGAGCTGAAGCTCAAATGATGAGTCAAATAAAGATTGCGGAAGGTAAGGCTGAAGCTATGTTAAAAATAAAGGAAGCTGAAGCTAAATCAATTAAATTATTAAAAGATGCTGGTGCAGATGAATCAGTTTTAAGATTAAAATCATTCGAAGCATTAGAAACTATGGCAAATGGTAAAGCAACTAAAATAATAGTTCCATCAGAACTACAAGGAATTGCTACATTTGGTACAACACTTAAAGAAGTTATTAAAGAAGAAAAAAAAAGGATAAATCTAAATAAGGTTTATCCTTTTCTAATAGTTAAATTCTAAATAATATAATTTATTAAAGTTATGTTCTTCTAGTTTTGTTTCTCCTTCATCAGCTTTGGCAACTTCCTCATTAGTTTTTAAAAAATACGTATGAAATAAATAATCTTTATCATCATTACTAACTGGGTCATCCCAAGTTAAATCTAAATGTAACCATTTACCATCAACTTTAACAGCGTTCCAAATATGTCCTGTTGCAGAATAACTAATTTCTTCTGGTGTAGTAGCTATCTTATAATTATCAAATCCCATTTTTGTTAAGAATATAGCCATTAAATCAGTATATCCATTACATGTTGCATAGCCTTCAAATAAAGGCCCATAAGCATCATAAGAAGAATATTTACTTTCTGAAGTTAAATTTCTTTCAACATCATATTTAGTATTATTTATAATATAGTCATGTATTGTTTTAATCTTTTCTGTATCATTCATATTATCTTTAATTAGTTCTTTTAAAAGTTCATTAACTTTGTTATCAATCTTAATTATATTGTCTTTTGTATATAAATAAAATATTTTTAAATTGATTTCACCAGAGTCAGAAATACTTGTTTTTATATTAGTAAAGCTATTAAATGGATGAACATAATTATTTAAATGAGTAAGTATAAGTTCATCACCACTTATTGTTGTTGCATCTTTTTAAACATTTTGCGTATTCTTTTGGACAATAAATGTAAAATCATCCCAACCAGAGTCAATTGCTGTATAAAAAATATTTAACATATCTTGATAAGAGTAGGGAGTAAAATCATCAGTATGTTGTACATATAAATAACTTGTATTTTTACTATAGTCATTAGATGATTTAACAATTACTTCAGGCATTTTACTTATTAAGCTACTCAGTTTATCTGTGATTGGGTCTAAAAAGACAATTGTTAAAGTTATAGCTATTATTGATATAAGTGGTGTAATTATTTTCTTCATTTGTGTATCTCCTTATATATATAATATAAAAAAAAAAAATAAAGTAAACAATTGTTACTTCATATTTTTTTTTTTTTGTGTCAATCTAGATTTTTTCTCTATCAGCAGTATTTTTCTTAATTAACCCTTTGCTAACTGCTTTATCTGTATATTTTTGAATATCTTTTAATAATTTGTCTGCTTCTTCTTTGTTAGTTGCAGCAATAGCTTTTTCGCAGTTTTTAATAAGGTTTTGAACACGCATCTTTAGTTCATGATTATTATCTGTTTTTTAGCAATTACTTTAACAGCTTTCTTTGAACTTTTAATATTTGGCATTTTTCTTTGCTCCTTCCCTTTGTTCTTTAATAATTTTAACAAATATTTGGTAGTTTATCAAGTCTATTTGTAAAAAAAGTACTATTTATTAACTTCTTTTGTGTTTTCTACCATGGTTTTAAATACATTAAATAATAATTTTCTTTCATCTTCATTTAAACTTCTTGTTTCACTAAGTAAGTTTTTCATTTTTTCTAAACTTAGTTTCTTTAAATCACTTTTATAAATATAGCCAGCTCCATATAGAATGAAGAAAAAAATATTTACAAATTTCTTCACTTCATCTTTACTATATTTTTTAGTTAAAACATCTATTTTTTTGGTGTACTTTTTTGGATGATAGTGATAATTCTCCCTCTATAAATTTATTATTCTTGATAAGCCATGAATGAATATCATGTTGATATACTTTAACAGCTTCACTTTTAATGATTTTTGTTTTACCTAAAGACTCAAAAAAAATCATACCAACAACACTTTCACATGGATAATAGTTTAAAAGCTTCTTTTCTAATTTTTTTAACTTTTTGAAGTCTACTAAATCTTTAGAAAATCCAGGTCCATCAAAATTAAATACATAATCTATTTGATATCTTTTTAAATAAATTTGCCTCCATTGCAGCTGCCATAGCAAGATTACCACCTTTTGAGTGTCCTCCGATATATACAACAAAATCAGTAGGTTTAATATTTTCTTTTAAGTAGGTAATTGCTTCTTCATGTGCTGGCACAGGATACATATAAGCCATTTTAAAGTTTTCTTCCCAACCAACAAGTTCATCTTCAGTTCCTTCAAATGCAATAAATTTAAAATGTTTTGGCACAACAATTGTTATAGCACCAAACTGAGTATAATTATTTACAAGTCTTTTTTGTAACTAGTAATTACATTATCTTTAAATCTATTAGATGATGCTAACTCTTTAAATAAGGCTCTATTTTGTTCTTTAAATTTATCTTTACTTTTAAGTAAAAAATCTATCTTGAGTTTTATCATATGCTTCTTTAATTGTTATTTTATCAGTTATAATACCAGAAAAATCTATATAAGATAGGGCTGTATAAATCGCAGCATCTATTTCATTAAATGGATATTCTTTGAAAGTTTTATCTTTATTTTCCTTTACATAATTTATTAAATTACTCAAAATAATCACCTACAAATATTATAAACTAAAATTAATTTAATTTAAAGTAGTCCTTTCGACAAATTATATGCATTTTGTTGTGTATAATGAATATGGTGATTATATGAGAAGGTTAAAACTAAGAAATGGTTTAAAAGGGCAAGTTATAAAACTTATTATAGTTATAGCATTTATTGTGACATCTTTTCTTGCCACATTTAAGTTTTTATATGATAAAATAGATTTAAAAATGAATAATACAACTTATATTGATTATCTTGTAAAAGATTCTTTTTTCTAGTTATAACTTAAGTGATTTAAAAAGATTATCATCTACAGAGTTTTTGCTTAAGTATTCATTTGGGATTGAAAAAGTAAATACTGGTACAAATGTTGATATCGTTACTCCGGTTATAAAAGATAATACTGATATCAAAACTAATGATAAACCAACAGTTTATATATTTAATACGCACCAGACAGAAGGGTATAATAGTACTTTTTTTAGAAAGTTTTAATATAAATAATACTGTTTATATTGCTAGTCATATTTTAAGTGAATACTTAAATGATTTAGGAATAGGCACTGTTGTGGAAGAAAATAGTATTGTGGATGTGTTAAACACTAATGGATGGAAATATGGATATAGTTATAAGGCAAGTAGATTACTTTTGGAAAATGCTTATAAGAATAATCCAACTCTTGACTTTTTTATAGATTTACATCGTGATGCTGCTTCGTATGATAGAACTGTAACTGAAATTGATGGTAAAAAATATGCTAAAGTTATGTGATTTAGTATTTAAATATGTTTTTAGTCATGAAGAGATTTTAATGGATTTCTTAAATTCTTATCTTGATTTTGTGGGTTCTGATCTAATAGTTTTAAATGCTCACATTACACCACAGAAATATGTGCAAAATGACCATATTAAACTTCATGATTGTTATCTTGATATATGTGTAGTTTTATCAAATAGAGAAATTATTAATATTGAGATGTATAATAATTTTGGAATGCCTGAATGCAAAAAGAGTTTAACTTATGCATCAATGCTATATTCACATCAGCTTAAGAAAAAAGAACCATATGATAATGCTAAGAAAGTAACTAGTTTAAATATTATGAAAGGTAATTTTAATGAAGAAAATAATAGCTTATTAAATAAGTATGAGTTAATTAATTTAGAAAAATCATAAAAAGTTGCTTGAAGATGGATTAGAAATGCTATTACTTAGACTTGACATTTTAGAAAAAGAAGAGTATTCTAAAGATAAATCAAGATGTATAAGGTGGCTAAAATTTATGGATGCAAAAGAGCTATGAAGAAGCAGAAGTAATAGCGAAAGGAGATAAGAATTTAATGAGCACAGTAGAAATGGTAAGGGATTTTGTAAGTGATCCAGAAATCAGAAGTTTGTTTGACAGAGATAAGCTAAAAGAAGAGTCAGCAGAACTACGTGGTAAGGAAGTTGGGAATTTAAGGAAGGAATAATTGAGACAGCTAAGAATATGTTGAAGGAAAATTATTCTGAGATTTTTGAATAAAATAAGAAATCTCTATCTTATTTAAGATTACAAATTTATAATTATATGGTAAAGTAAAATATAAAAGAATGATGTTAGAAGCATACTATTTGAAATTTGTACATCCAGTTACAAAAAAAAAAGTTTGTTATGCGGAATTACCTTTAAATAATGATTTTGAAAAGTTATTTTAAAAGGGTTGAAATTAATTTTTGATTATGCTATAATTTGGTCAATCAGCGAAGATGGAACTTACAACTCTGGAGCTGAATCGTATAATCGCGTTAAGATAATTAAGTTAATTAAAGGATGGTACCGTCTCAAAGAGACTCCTTTTGGGTATCATCTTTTTTGTTTGGAGGAAAAGAAAAATATGACAAATTGGGAAGAATTAAAATGGAGAGGTCTTGTTAAAGATGTGGCTGGTGATGATATTGCTGATAAAATCAATAATGAAAAAGTTACCTTTTACTGGGGAACAGATCCAACTGCAGACTCTTTACACCTAGGACATTATAGCTCACTTATTACTGCTAAAAGACTTATGAAAATGGGACATAATCCAATACTTTTTATGTGGTGGAGCAACTGGTAGAATTGGAGACCCTAGACCAACTGCAGAAAGAGAAATTATAAGTATTGATACTCTTAATCACAATATTGAATGTATTAGAAAACAAATTGATAAAGTATTTGATGGTAAAAGCAAAACTTGTAAATAATTATGACTGGTTTAAAGATTATAATTTCTTAGATTTCTTGCGAGATGTTGGAAAGTATATTAATGTTAATTATATGCTTAGTAAAGATATTATTCAAAGAAGGCTTGATACTGGTATTACATATGCTGAATTTAGTTATATGTTAATTCAAGGCTATGATTTTTTACATATGTTTAATACAATGGGATGTACTATGCAAGTTGAAGGTTCTGATCAATGGGGAAATATTACTGCTGGTATAGAGTTAATTAGAAAAATGACTGGTAAAGATGCCTATGCTTTTACAATGCCTTTAATTCTTGATGCAACTGGTAAAAAATTTGGTAAAAGTGAAGGAAATGCATTATGGCTTGATATAAATAAAACATCAAGTTATGAATTGTATCAATACTTAATTAATACTGATGATTCTAAAGTTTATGAATATTTAAAAGTATTTACATTTTTAACACCAGAAGAAATAGATGAAATAATGGTTAAACAAAATGAAAATCCACATTTAAGAATAGCACAAAAAGCATTAGCTAAAGAAATAATTACTGATTTACATGGTGAAGAGGAATTTAACAAAGCTTTAAATATTTCTGAATGTTTATTTTCAGATAGAATTTGGGAATTATCTGCAAATGAAATAATAGATAGTATTAAAGATATACCTAAATTTAATGTGAAAAATGGTGAACTTTTTAATAGATGTACTTGTAAATAATAATGTTGTTTCTAGTAAAAGAGAAGCTAGAGAAATGATAAATGCTGGAGCAATAAGTATAAATGGTAAAAAAGAAATAGATTTGGAAAAAATATTACTAAAAATGATGCTATTGAAGATAAGGTTTTACTTATAAAGAAAGGTAAAAAAAATTATTTTTAGGACTTATGTAAAAATAAGTCTTTTTTTTTTTTATAATTTTTTTGATAAAATATAAATAGGAAGGTAGGAACAATTATGAAAACTTTAATAAAGCTTTTTTGTAAATTTTGTTGTTGGTAAAGGGCATAAAAAAAAGAATTAAAGTCTTTTAATTCTTGTACTTGCTCCGACGAACCAATCCATAGAAATGTTAAATTCTTTAGCAATTTGATATAAGAATGCTGTTAGAATCAGAGTATTTCCTTTTTCATAGGCACAAAGGGTAGATGGAGAGGTATTTAGTACTTTAGCTAACTCGCGTTGTTTTAGGTTATTGATATTTCTAATATAGATAATTTTTTGACCAATTTCTTCTTTGTTAAGTTTAACATAGTTAAAAAATATATCTTTTTGATTAGAAAGACCTGTTAAATAATCTAAACTAACCTTATAATATTTAGCTAAGGTTATTAAATGTTTTAAAGGAATAATCTTTTTACCTTTCTCCCATTCGGCATATGTTTGTTGACGCACTCCGAGAATTGCCCCAACATTTTTTTTGAGTTAGATTGTTATATTCTCTTAACTCGAATAATCTATCGTTTTCCATTTATTCCGCTCACCAGATTAATTTTCCCATTATTTTATTAAATATACAGAAAATTACAGACAAATACGAAATTGTTTGGTATAATTAGAAAGGAAAAGAGTTGATTGATGTGAAAGAATATATGAAATTAAGTAAAGATTTAGCTAAAAAACAAGTAGTTGAAAAAAATATCATTAGAATTAGTATATGAGTTTTTAATTTTAGATAATGAAGAAATGAATGTTATTAAAGTTGAGGACATTAATCTTATTGAGGATAATGAATATATGGAACTCGTAGATGAGGCAATTGCTAAATTAAATCAAAAAACAAATTTAGATTTAATTAGAAAAGATGGAAAAATTTATTTGGGTAATTGTAATTAGTAAACATACTTTCTTTTACATAATATACTAAAGAAAGGAGTCTTATATGTATCCAAATTATTATCAAAATCAAAATAGAGGTTTTGTAGTTCCGTTTTTGCTCGGAGGTTTAGCTGGAGGGGGCTGCTGTTGGGTTTACTAGACCAAGGCCAATTTATAATGTAGCACCAAGTAATGGAGGTTATTATCCAAATCCTGGTATGTCATACTATAATAGTTCCTATAGTTATTATCAACCTATACCTAGGACATATTATTATTAGCCATGCTTAGTATGGTTTTTCTTTTGAGTTAAAAATGATACCTAAGAAGATAAAATAAATAATGAGTGTTGAACCTCCATAACTTAAAAAGGGAAGAGGTATACCTATAATTGGTAAAAGTCCTAAGTTCATACCTATGTTTATTATTTGATTAAGAATAAAATACTTATAAAGCTAGCTAGAAAGTACTTTAAAGTACTTTTTTTCATAGAAATAAATCTGTTTATTAAATAAATATCTATGATTAAATAACAAAGGAGAATAATAAAACCTGTAATATAGCCAAAGTTTGTAATAGAAAAAGCGAAAACAAAGTCTGTTGGTGCTTCAGGAATATAGATGCGTGTGCCATTTAAAGTAAGTGATAAGCTACTTGATGAACCTATACCAACTAAAGCATTTTCGAGTTGATAGCTTGACATAGTTTTAAATGTAATAAGTCTTTCAACTCTATAAAAAGAAACTAGTACCAATTAAATTAATAAGTAAATCTTTATTAAAGAGGTAAAGAAAAATAAATGTACCAATAGATAAAGTTATTAGTAATATGGCTAATATATACCAAAATTTATGGATATTACTAAGTACTACTGTAGTAAAAGCCATAACTAAAAAGAAAATAATAGCACCTGTATCAGGCTCTAAAAATACAAGTATCGAAGGAATTATAGTCAAAATAAATATTTTTAATATAAATAAAATTTCACTTTTTATGCCAGTATTTACAAAACTATTTAAAGTATTACTAAGCATTAAAGCAAGTGATAATTTAGCAAGTTCACTAGGTTGAAATGATAATGCCTTTATAGTAATCCATGCTCTAGCACCATTTATAACTTTACCAAATATTAAAACATATATAAGAAGTAAAATAGATAAAATATAAAAATATTTAGCATACTTAAATATAAAACTAGTATTTATTTTTTTTCTAAAAAGTAGAAGAATTATTATACCTAAAGTATACCAAATTATTTGCTTTGTTAAATTGTTACTATAAAGAGTACTTAAATATTTAGCATTATACATATCTAAAAAACTAATAATCATTATTATTAGTAAAGGAATAAAAAATAAAAATTTGCTATTTAATAATTTTTTTCATAATTTTAGTATGTGTATTTTTAGGATATTTATCATAAAATATTGTAGAGGTGTTAACATGAACAAATTACCTAATGTATTTGCAAGTCCAATTAATAAGAAACTTAATAACTATCAAGATATATATCGAAGTGATAGAGAAGTAAAGTCGTATAATCCAAAGGATATAAATAAAAAAAATTAATGAAATATTTGGGTCACTTAATCATGTATATAAAAGTAAAGTAAGAATTACTATGTCTGATGGTGTAAAAAGAAGAAGAAATCGTAGGTAAAACTAATATAAACTTGCTTACTATAGATAATAAACTTATTAAAATAACAGATATTTTAGATATAGAAAAAATATAGAAAAAAAGTATATCTTAGAGAATTTCTTCGATATACTTTTTTAATTGTTTAGCATTTTTATCAAATATAATTTTTAATTGGTTATCTATTTCAACAATACCTTTGGCACCAAGTTTTTGAATGCCTTCTTTATTGGCTAAACTAACATCTTTAAGGATAACTTTAAGCCTTGACATATTACATTCAGCATTAATAATGTTATCTTTACCACCTAAATAAGTAATGAGTTTGTTAGCTTCTACTTTGAAATCTCTTTTTTGAAAGTTTTACAATAACCATTGAAATAATTATTAGAATAATTGCTATTACAATATACTCAATATATGTTTTCATTTTTTATCACCATTATCATTTTATCATATTTTATAAAAAAGTAAAAGTAAAAAGCATACACTTATTTTGATTATTTTCATAAATTATTAGTGAATTAGATGAAAGGGTGAAAGTTTATGAATAGAGAAAGTAAATCATCAGAAGGCAACTGCATTAATGAAATACTATGTGTCATTTTAGTTCTTCAAGAAAATGCATGTCCAGATAATTGTTTACAAACTTGCGATAGACCAGTACTTGGTGGAGGAAGCAATTGCCTCGTATGTAACACTAGACCTGTAATGCTTTATACTTGTGGTGGTAATGGTACTCCATGGAGTATGCCAACAACTAAAGACTCTACAGCTACATGTACAGGAAGTACTACTACTTGTTCAAATGTTTTCAGAGTAGAAAAAATAGAAGGCAACTGCTGTACATTCCGTGTTTTAGCAGATAATACTGATGAAACTAGTGTTTATCCATATGTTGCTACAAATGTTTTCTTTACAATGGATTGCGATTGTCTATGCTGCATAAGATGTTTATCTGATACATATGTAGATTGTCTTTGCTAATTATTAGGCAAAAATAAAAAGCACGTTTTGTGCTTTTTTTTATTTTGTAGTTGAACTTGCAATAGATGCTAGTGCATTTTGTATGTAATTAGAATATTGTTTCTTAATTTCGTCATCTTGGATTTCCATGCCATATTCTTTTCTATAATGTTGTAAAGCATTAAGTCCAACTGATGAAGAATTATCTTTGATATATTTGTCTGCAAGTGTTTTAAGAATACTTTCTTTTAGATTTTCTAAAGTGTCTTTTTTCATAACTTTTTAGTTTTAAGTATTACATGATATCCAAGTTCTGTTGTAATAACTGATGTACTATATTCACCATCTCTTAATTTTGTAGCAGCATCGATTAATTCATCATAGCTTGAACTTAGTGTGCCATAATTGATTTTACCTAAAGCACCACCTTTATCCTTAGTGTCATCATCTTTAGAATATTCTTTAGCAAGTTTAGTAAATGTTTCAGTGATGTCTTCTTTATTTTTCTTAGCTGTATTTAATTTTTCAATTATTTCATTTACAGTTTTTTAGCAGCTTCTTCAGCAGCTTTCTTTTCATCATCTTTTTGCACCATCTTTAACATCAGATGTTATAAGAATATGACTTACTTCCATATCTCCGATAGATTTGTTTTTGTAATAATCTTCTATTTCTTTGTCAGTTATTTTAGTTTTAGCATATTCTTCGATAGCATGACTTTGCATGTATGATAAATAGTAATAATCTTGGAATGCTTCGATTGTTTGATAATTTGTTTGACTTTGAATAGCAGCAAGTAATTTATCTTTACCATCATATTGTGTAATTAAAGCATTGATTGTTGCTTCAGCATTACTTTTAGCAGTATCAACATAATCTTTAAATTCTTCTTCAAGAATATATGTATCTATCATAGTGATTAAAGTATTAAGACCCATACCATCTTTTAATTTAGTATAAAAATCATCAACACTTATCTTTTCACCATTTTTAAAACTAACAATAGCTTCCTTTCCATTTTCTAATTTTGGCACTTTACCACAGCCACTTGCAAGTAGCATGATTGCACATAATGCAACTAATTTTTTCTTCATATTATCTCTCCTTATAAAGGTATTATAACAATTATTTTTGCATTTTACAACGTTTTTAAGCTTTTTTGCCCTCACACAATGAAAAATCTACCATAGAATACTAGTGAAAAGACAAAATAAAGGAGGAAAGTTTTATGAATCATTGCGGAAATGGCCTTGGTGCTGCTATAATTTTAGTACTATTTATTCTTTTAATCATCATAGTAGGGGCTTTTATCTAAAGTTTTAAATATATAAAGGGAGGTTAATTATGAGTTGCTGTAAAAAAGATTGCGATTCTACTTCAGGAAATAACTTTACAGCTAGTTATGCATTTATAGTTTTAATACTATTTATACTACTTGCTATAATCTGGGGCGGAGCATTCTATTAAAAAGAGGGAAACCTCTTTTTTTTTTGAAGTTACTAAAAAAGTATTGATATTTATATAAAATTTGGATATAATGTAAATGTAAGGTTACCTGAGAAAGCGGGTAGCGCCTACATTTTTGAGACACTACACCTAAAGTAGTGTCTTTGCTCATATAAGTTTAAGTATTACAACTATTAATAAGAGTATAATTACTAGAAGTGTTTCATTTTTATTTTCTTCGTTCATAACACATCACCTTAGTCCTTTCTCCCCTGATTAAAAAATAACCTGGAACAGAGTTCAACCAAAATGAAGGTAGGCACTACCACTTTTCGGGTAACAGTATGCTATTATACATGTAATTTTTGTTTGTAAATAGCGATGACAAAACATGTCATAAATCGACATGCGAATGTGTGGCTTTTAAGAACCTAAAGCTAAATTATATCTTTATTTTCATATTAATTTGTTATATAATTTTGTTAAGAAATGAGGTTAATATGTTAAAGTTAGAAAATGTTAGAAAAACATATGGAAGTCTAGTTGCTGTAGATGATTTATCTTTTATGGTTAAAGATGGTAAAATTTTTGGACTTCTTGGTGAAAATGGTGCAGGTAAAACTACAACATTTAGAATGATAATGGGACTTTTAGAACCCGACAAAGGAACCATCACCTTAGATGGTAAAAAAATCGATTACAAAGAAACTGATAAAATAGGTTTTGTTACAGAAGAGAGAAGTTTACTTACTAAACTTACTGTTTATGAAATGATTGAGTTTTATGGTACTTTGAAAGGCATGAATAAAGAGAAAATAGATAAAAAACTTGATTATTGGTTAGATAGATTTGAAATAAAGGATTATAAATTCAAAAAAGATAAAAGAATTATCTAAAGGAAATCAACAAAAATTCAATTCATATCAGCAGTTATTAATGATCCTAAATTACTTATACTAGATGAACCATTTACTGGTTTAGATCCAATAAACGTAGGCTTATTAAAAGACGCTGTAAAAGAACTCCAAAAAAAGGGTTGCTCTATTATATTTTCATCACATCAAATGGAATATATCGAAGACTTTTGTGAAGAACTAATTATTTTAGTTCATGGTAAAGCAGTTATAAATGGTAATTTAAATGAAATAAAAAGAAAATTATGCTAAAAAGAATATTCAAATAAAAGGTGATAATATTCCTGTTGAAAAACTAGAAAAAATAAATGGGGTAGATAGCATTGAAGAAAAAGCAAATGAGTATGTTGTACACATTAAAGATGCTAGTGTATCAAAAAAGGTATTTGATGTTATTAAAAAACACTAATATAACAAAATATGTAGTGGCAGATGCTAGTTTAAATGAAATATTTATCCATTATGTCGGAGGTAAAAATGAATAAGAAGTTTTGGTATTTAACAAAGGTTAGTTTAAAAAAAGAAGATAGGTTCTAAATGGTTTTTAGCAACTAATATAATTCTTGCTCTAGTTATACTAGCAATTATAAATATTAATTCTATAGTTAAATTTTTCGGGGGAGATTTTTCTCATAATTTAACTATATATGCGGTTGATAATGCTGGTGTTTATGATGCTTTTAAAAGTACAATTGAAGCTTTAGATGAAGATAAATTACTTGAAATAAAACGTGGAGAAAGTTCTATAGAAGAACTTAGTAAAAATTTAAAAGATAATGAAGTAATAGTAGTTTTAAATGAAGATGATAAAGAATATTTAAAAAGTGAAATAATTAGTAATGAAACTATTGATAATGCTTTATATCAAATTATTATAAGTAGTTTAAATAGTTCTAAAAGTACTCTTGGTATGATTAAATCAAATGTTAATCCTGAAATACTTGCTAATATTTCTAGTCCCGCTACAGTGGAAAGAACAATTCTTAGTGATCAAGGTAGTGCTTCTGAAAATATGAATATTGTTATGAACAGTGTCTTTCCAACTTTAATTCTTCCGTTTTTTATGCTTGTTGTGTTTTTTAGTCCAAATGGTTGGAGGAGAAATTTGTGAAGAAAAAACAACGAGAAGTATGGAAATAATTATTTCTAATGTAAGTCCTAAAATGCATTTGTTTTCTAAAGTTTTAGCAAGTAATATATTTGTTATTACTCAAGGTGCTTTATTAATTAATTTTTTGCTCTCATAGGTTTATTAATTAATAAATATATAACCGGTACTTCAGCTTTAACTTTAATTAGTAGTCTTGTTGGTAATCTTGATTCATCTATATTAAAAGATAAATTGCTTGTTTTGGTTCCAACTGCTTTAATTCTTATGCTTTTATCATTTTTAGCATATGCAATACTATCTGGAGTCTTAGCATCTATGACAGTTAATATTGAAGACTTTAATCAACTTCAAACACCAGTTATGCTTATTTCAGTTGTAGGCTATTATTTATCTATATCTGCATCATTATTTAATGGTTCAACACTAATACATGTTTTATCTTATGTTCCATTCTTATCGGCATTTTTATCACCAACACTTTATATAATTGGTGAGGTCAGTTTGTTTGATATAATAATATCAATTGTAGTAATGATATTATTTATCTATATTCTTCTTAAAAAAGGCTTAAAAGTATATAAAAATGGTATTTTAAATTATTCAACTGATAAAGTTTGGGATAGATTTAAAAAATCAATTAAAAATTGACTATTATAGTCAATTTTTTCTTTTTTTTTCTAAAAAAGTGTTAAAATATTAAGAACAAATCAGGGGTTGTTGAAAACGCAGTAAAGAAGAAATAAATTAAATAGAAGTGGGGCTTAAATAAAATGAAAGTTTTAATGGATAAAAATCAATTAAATGATAATTTATGTATAAAAGTTAATGAAAAGCATAAAAGATTGTTATATGAAGGAAAATATTTAAAAGATATTTTAAAACTTAATGAAGAAGAATTTACTTTAATAAAAGATAGAACAAATAAGCTATTTGTAAATATATTTGGGCCAGATTTATCTTTAAAGGCATCTTTTGCAAATGCTAGTTATGAAGAAAGATTATTATTTTATAAGTTTGTTGCTAAATATGAAGAAAATAAAAATAATTTAAATTGTTATTTTAAAGATTTAACTTTAAGTGAAATAACTAATATACGTTATACATATTTAAAAAAATATCTAAAAAAAAATTAGATGTAAATAGTAATAAAAAGAAAACTATTAGTTAAGTATTTTGGTCTTGATTTAAAAGAAAAATTTAAAGAAAATTTATACTTTAATGAAGATATATCAGATCTTATAAATATAATTAGTGAGATAGAGGAAGAATACAAAAAATATCTAAATTATTATAAAGAAGTGTGGCGTAATAAAACTTTATGTGATTTAACTAATTGTCCTAGAGGGAAGCTAGATGGTATTATTAATAAATTAAATAAAAAAGGTTGTGTCTATAAATTGCTTTTAAAAAGCATTTGGTAATGATTTAAATAATACATGTAATATAGATGCTTTATCTAATAATGAATTAATTGATTTAGAAAGTATATTAATGTGGTTTAGACAAAAATATTATGTTAAGACTGAATTAATTTATATTAATATGGATGATATGTATATCAAATTTAAAAATATAGCACGTGCTAAAAAGTATTTTTATGATTATTTAGATGAATCAATTAGTTTAATTCCTCAGCACATAATAATAATAGAGCGACTTTTAAATGGGATAGTAAATAATAAAATTTATACAATTAATGAGATTGCTAATATGTTTTGTCTTTCTTTAATAGAAATAAATTATATTTTTAGATCAAAGTAATAATTTATTAAGTTTATTATTAAAGTCATATAAAGAGATATATAACATAGATATAGATGTATCTAAAAATAATCTTTTTGTGTAGAATAAAATAGAGCTTTTTTTCATATGGTTATATAGGTGATTAATTTGAAACAAGAAGAATTTAAAAAATTTTGTTAGAACTAAACCAGAACTTATAAAATTCGTTCAAAATGGGGAAATGACATGGCAAAAATTTTATGAGTTATACGATTTATATGGAACTGATGAGAATGTATGGAACAAATATATATTAAATGATAGAAATGAAGTTGAAGATAGTATTTCTAAAATAACTAATATGGTTAAAAATGTTGATGTTGATTCAATTAAAAGCCATATAAATACTGCTCAGAAAGCTATAGATTTTGTAACTGACTTAACTAAGAAAAATGGTGTAAGTAATCCTGCCCCAAATCTAGCTAAAGGTCCTGTTTCACCTAGACCCCTTAATAAATTTTTTTGAGGATTAGATGGAAAAATATTTACAAATTGCATTTAGAGAAAATTCTAAAATGTTTGAACTTCTTAAACAAAATTCTTACTATTTTAAAGGCTTGAATCGAGGAGTAGTTGACTATAAAAAATTTGTTTCTGATATGAAAGTAAAATATAAAGAACGTACTTCAGATAAGCTTGAAAGTATTATGGATAATATGGAACTTGTTAGTTCTGTATTAAATGTATTAAAATAAATTTCTTGACCATAATTTTAATAGAAATATGTTAAAGTATTATTGACTAATTAGATAATTTATAGTATGATTTAATAGTAGAGAGGAGTTCAATAAATGGAAAATATCAAAAAATGAACGTGGTTTTACTTTAATCGAATTATTAGCAGTTATTGTTGTTCTTGCTATTGTATTATTAATGGGAGCGATGGCAGTTATTCCTCGAATGAATGATGCCAGAAAGCAAGTTTTTGCTATTGAAGCTAATACAGCAATTCAAGCAGCATCAACGGCTTTAATGAATAATGCTTTAAATCCTAGTGCTAATAAACCAACTTATCCAGTAGGTGAAAATGTAGTTTGTATAACAGTTGGAGATTTAATTTCAAATGGTGATTTTGATGCTGATGCTACTAAATATTTTGGAAGGGTTTTAATTAAAAAACAACCAGGTAATAGTAATGTATATTTATATGTAATTTCTATGACTAATGGAACGTTAATGGTAAATGGTAAAGGGGTTGAAAGTGGTAATAATAAAGATATTACTGCAAGTGATGTTGAAGACTTTACTAGTGGTACTACTTGGGCTTGTGGAACAGATCAAAGTGCAAATAATGCTTTGTGGCCAAAATAATAAAGTTTCTAAAACTTCTTTTTAGAAGTTTTTTCTTTTTGTAATAAAAATAGTTGTGTTATAATAGTTACGGTGATTGCATAATGAGATTGTTTTTAAGATTTGGAAACTATTTAGTGCTTTTTTCTAATTTTAATATTAACTGTTATTTCTTTTTTATAAAACAGGTTTATATGATAAAATATTTAAAAAAAGTAGCACTATAGAAATAATTAAAAGTGATATTGATAAAGATAATGATGGCATAGATGATTATAGTGATATATTGGAAGGGGCTAAAAGTTTATTAAAAAGTGAACCAAAGTATAAAAGTAAATATTATAATGGAGGGTATCCTACAGATGAATATAGAGTGTGTACTGATTTGATATGGTATGCTTTTAGATAATGCCGGTTATGATTTTAAAGCCTTAATAGATGAAGATATAAAGAAAAATAAAGAGGCTTATGATAGTGATGTGGGCGATACTAATATAGACTTTAGAAGAGTTAGAAATATAAAAGTATATTTAGATAGAAATGTAAAGTCACTAAGTTTAGATAAAGATTTTAATCCAGGTGATATAATAGTATATAAAAATCATATTGCTATTGTTAGTGATAAAGTAAATAAAAGGAAAGAAAATTATATTATACATCAACATGCGTTTTATAATTATGAAGATGATGGTTTATTTAGAGATGAAATAATAGGCCATTATAGATGGGAGATTAAAGATGGAAACAAATAAAAAGAAAAGAAAAAATTAGTAAAAATATTAATTAATAAGGATTTTGAAGTAACTGATGAAGATGAACTTATTGAAATGCTTTTAGATAATCCAACTGCTATTGATTCAGATAAAGAAGAAGATGAAAGAAGAACATTTGGGGATAAACTTGCTGATAGAGTTACTGAAATAGCTGGTTCATGGGGCTTTATTATTGGTTTTTGTGTCTTTCTAATTTTATGGATGATAATAAATACTATTTTAATTGTAAGGTTCGATGAATATCCATTTATATTACTTAATTTAATTCTTTCTTGTATCGCAGCACTTCAAGCACCAGTTATTATGATGAGTCAAAATAGAGCAGCTAAAAAAAAGATAGTTTAAGAAGTTTAAATGATTATAAAACTGATTTAAAAAGTGAACTTATTTTAGAAGTTCTTCATGATCAAATAAAAGATATTCAAATAAGTCAAAAGAAAATATTAAAATTACTTGAAGAAAAAAAGATGTAAAATAGACTATTTAATGAAACATTTTGATTAAAACGTGATATAATGTATAAGTGATGTAAAATGAAAATAAAAAAACAAGTAGAATTTAATGATATAATTAGTGATATATTAAAAAAATGAAGAAATTATAGGTTTAAGATATGAATATCATCATGGTATTTCTAGACTTGATCATTCTTTAAATGTTGCTAGGTTAACGTTTAATATGTGTAAATTATTTAAAATAGAAAAAATAGAAGAAGTTACAAGAGCTGCTTTACTTCATGATTTTTATAAGACTGGTGAAGATTCTAGTTTTAGAGGGCATCCTACTACTGCGGTTAATAATGCTAAAAAGAGTATTTAATGTAAATGATATGCAAGCTGATATTATTTATAATCATATGTTTCCTGCTACACTTAGGGTACCTAAATATAAAGAAACGTGGATTGTTACAACTGCTGATAAACTTGTAGCTATTAATGAGTGTACAAGATATAAATTACCAATTCAAATAGGTACAGTATTTTTTATTCATATTTAATTTTATGATGATCCAAAGATAGACACTATTTAGGTGTCTTTTAAAATGTGGACTTTTTTAATAAAATTTGGTAAAATATTAATTGAAAAAAGGAAGTAATATTATGAATAATAAAAAATATATAATTATAAGTGTTATAGTGGGGATTGTCTTTTTTAGCTATGGGTGTGTTAATAGGTTTAGTTTATTCTAATAGAGATGTTATTTTTAAAAGAAAATAATATATCTAATGAAAATAATGTGCCTAAAAATGATTTAGAAAATGAAAATGTAAATGAAATAAAAGAAGAAACTAAAAGGGAAAGAAATATATGAAGAAGTTCCTAAAAAAAATAATGAAACTATAAAAATGAAATAACAAAACCTAATTTAAGTAATAAAGATAATACTATAATAAATGAAATGGATAATACTTTAAATAGTATAGATGCTGAAAGTAGTTCTTCTAATTTTAGTGATAAAGCTAAAGCAACATTTATAACAATCGTAGATTTTTTATTTTATGATGGTACTATAAAAGGAATTACATTTAATGAATTAACTGATGATGGTAAACAAAAAGTTTTAGAAATAGCAAATAAAATAGATTTAAAACTTGAGGAAGTATCACCTGGTTATAAAGATAAGATATCTAGTACTACAAGTAATGCTTATAATAAAGCAAGTGAGATAATTAAAAATGGTGCTAGTAGTTTAAATAATTTTGCAAAAGAAAAACTAGGGGATGAAAATTATAATTCAATTATTGATGCTAAAGATGAATTAGTTAAATATAGTAAGAATGCTTTAAATCTTGTGGGTAGTGCTGGTTCTAAATTATTTTCATCTACTAAAGATAAATTAAATGATTGGTATCAAAACTTTAAAAATAATAAATAATACTTATAAATTTTATTGTTTAATTTGTAAAAAAACTTATATTCTATTTACAAAAATCAAATTATTTGTTATCATTTATTTATGATAAAGGAAGTTTAGATATGGAAAATAAGAAGACAAAAATAATAAGTATAGTGGCAGTTGTAGCATTGGCACTCACAGTGATAACGGCAACGTATGCATATTTTAATGCCCAAGTAGGAAATCCAGCAGCAGCAGACATCAAAATCAATGCAAATACAGTGGATACATTCACATTTTCAAATGGAAGTGCAATATCTTTTAGTATAAATCAAGATAATTTTGCAAGTGGAAAAGGAAATCAAACAGGAAGTACATATGCAAGTGCAACCCTTACAGCAAATAATAAGACAAATACTGCAACAGAACGTTATTATTTGTATTTGAATATAGAAAATAATACATTTACATATTCAATAAATGAAAGTACACCAGAAATAATAATGACAGTAACAGATAGTAGTGGCACAGAAGTAACTGATATAAGTACACTTAATCATGTCATAGTAACCGGTGCAAATGGTGCTCAAGTATCAGGATATGATATAACTAATAAAAAAGGATTAATAACATTATTTAATAATAGAGAAATAACAACAACATCAAGTAAAGAAGAAAGATGGAATATTAAAGTAACATTTGTGAATTATGATAAAAATCAAAGTGCAAATGCAGGTAAAAGCATGAGTGCAAAGGTAATGATACAAAAAGAAAAAAATAGTTCAAACAATAGCAAATGTATGTAAAAATGGACAAAGTTTAAGTTCATGTATAGCTGCAATGGATGGAATAGATGAAACGCTATATCATCATGATGCAAACTTAACAAATGGAGCAGGAGATAATTCATACAGATTTGCTGGAGCAAGCGGAGAGGTAAATAACTATGTATGTTTTGGAAGTACAACACCATGCCCAGAGAATAATCTATATAGAATAATAGGAGTATTTGATACCCAAGTTGGAGAAAATCAAACAGAACAAAGAGTAAAACTAATCAAATCAACATCTGTAGGAAGAAAAGCATGGGATATTAATGAAAACAATACATGGTCAACATCAAGTCTAAATACATATTTAAATAATGAATTTATAAATACATTTGATGAAACAACAAAAGGTAAGATAGCAGAAACAACATGGAGGGTTGGAGGATTTTCTAGTAATAAACAACCAGCCAAAACAGTATATGAAAATGAAATTAAATCATCACCAAGTGAAACTAAAAAAATAGGTTTAATGTATGTAAGTGATTATGGATTTGCAGCAGTACCAAGTGCATGGACAACAAATCTTTATGATTATGATGGCGCAGCCATCAAAAGTGCAAATTGGATGTATTTAGGTGCTAATGAATGGACAATTTCCCGTAATGCGGACTATTCGGACAGTACTTTCAATGTGAATAAAATTGGCTTTGTCGCAGGCTACGACAACTTCAACCTCGTGACGATTGCGCACGGAGTCCGGCCAGTCTTCAGTCTCACATCTTCCGTGAACTATGCATCGGGAAGTGGCTCTGCCACTGATCCGATTTTGGTAAACTAGGATCGGACATGCCTGTCTAGCGCGTCCGCGTGCTAGGTCAGGCCGGGTGCAAAATAGATGCGAAGGTAAGAAATTGGCGTGGTTGAAGACCCAACTGCCGAGTCTCGCGGTTTATGCGAGGGGAGGCAGCGGCGCCAAGTTGTCAACAAAAATGTAAAAAAAAATGGGCGTTTAATTAAGGTTTAGTTAATGTAAGACCCACTGTTGTTTGTACCATTTTCATATAAATATAAATGGTTAGGGTAATCTTGTGGATAAATTTCCCGTAATGCGGACATGCTTGATAAAGTCTACTACGTACTTGACATGATGAAAAGCAAAAGTTAATAAAATATCTGAAAGGAGATATATTTATGGAAGAAGAAATATTAGAAGAAATTAATAATAATGCTAATGAAATAGTTGAGATTGATGAGAATGAAGAAATAAGTAATACTCAATATGATATGGAGCAAGTAAATATACCTAAGAGTAAAAAAGAAAAGAAGCCAAGTAAATGGAGTAAACTTGATAGGAAAAAGAAGATAATTATAATAGTTAGTATTGTAATAGTTTTACTTGTTATAGTTGGAGTTATATTATACTTTTTTAGTGTTTAAAAAGATAATACGGTTGATAAACATAAAGATCCTGTTGTAGTTATTGAAAAAGATAATTATAGATATGAAGATGGTAAACTTATATTTATTGATAAAGATAAAAATGAATTAGGTAGTTATACTTGTGAAAATAAAAGTGAAAACTTATGTTATGTAGCAAATTATAGTAATGAAGATAGTTTTGATTCATTTAAAAGAGTATATGAAAGTGGTTTACCTATTGATAATAGAACTGATATAATACTTAATAATTATGTATTTGTATATGATAATATGAAAAAAAGAAAATGGGAATGTAGTATTATATGATATAAGTAAAGAAAAAGTATTAGATACTTATAGCTTAGTTAAAGAAGTTAAGGATAGTAAAATTATATATAAAAAAGATAATAAATATGGATTAATTGAAATAAGTGATAATGAAGTAAAAGATGCTATCCAAAATTCTTATGAGTATATGGGTTATATTGAAGATACTGATGCTTTAGTAGTTTCTGCTAATAATAATTATTCTTTAGTTGATTTTGATGGTAAAGAATTATCTAAAAATGTTCCAGGTTCTATTAAAACATTTGATGGAAGTAGTATTAGTGTTAAAGTTGGAAGTAACTGTTATATCTATGGGTATGATGGAAAACTTAAGGTAGAAGATGGTTATGATTATATAAGATTTGTAGATAACTATGCTATTGCTGCAGATGGTAAGAAACTATATGTGTATGATAAAGATGGAAGTCCAATGAATATGGATGGAGTTAGAATAAATAGTAATAGTTATAATACAAAACTAATATTTAATGATAATTTAAGACAAGTTGGTAAAGAAGAAGCATTTAATGCATCTGTTACTGGAAAAACAATGCGTATTGAATATGATGATGAAGCTGCTAGAATTAATTTAAATGAAGGTGCTTTTAATAAATCTTTAGAATATGTAAGTTATTTTGAAGGAAAATTGTATTTTTATAGCGATAGTGAAAAGACTGATCTTCTTGGAAGTTATGCTTGTAATTATGCTAATGGTGTTTCTGAAGGTGATGAAGCTTTAGGTAACTGTTTTATTGCTAAAGAAAGTAATATATTTAAAAGTGGAGAAAAAAATCGATAATGGATATGTACCAATCTATAATAAACGCTATGTCTTTATAGCAGATACTAAAGCTCCGAATGCAAATGATAATATTATTCTTTGGGATTTAAAAGATAAGAAAAAGATTGCAACATATAAATCAGTTGATGCAGGTTTTCATGATATAACTAATAAAATAAACTACATTGATACTGCAGGTACTTTGGTTGTTTCTAAAAGTGCTGAAGATGATGCTTATGGTGTTATAAATATAGCACAAGCTTCTGTAAAAGGAATTATTCCATTTAGAATAAAAGATTCTGATGGTAGTGTAAGAGCTACAAATACATCATTTAAACAAGTAGATGAGTATTATGTAATTAAAAGAAGTGATGATACATACCATATTTATGATAATAAAGGTAATGAACTTGCTAAAAATGTAAATACTAAATATGAAATTGTTAAGTATAAGAATGGATATTTAATGGTTAAAAATAATGATAAGTATTTGATATATGATAAAGATGGTAAAATAGTAAGTGATGAATATAAAAATATTATTATGGAAAATAAATTTTATATAACTATTGATGAAGATAATATTGTTGGTATTTTTAAATATGATAGTAAAAATGATTTAACTCGTACTCTTGGAGAAGCAATTAAACTTGATAGTGATGATTATGCTAAAGAGTTATCATATGTTGTTAAAGATAGTATTTTAAAAATAACTTATAGTCATGATGGAAGTACTACAAGTGTAGAAATAAATATTGGGTAGATAATATGAAGGATAAAAAGACATTAATAACAATAGTTGTGCTTTTTGGCAATATTTTTACCTATTGGGCTAGTTGGTACTATTAAACATTTTAGTTTACCTAAACAATTAGATAATGGTATAGAAAATCCAAATAAAGAATTTATACATAATAATAAAGTTTATTTCTATATAGGAGATAAATTAATGAGTACTTATGAATGTAGTACTTGTTCTATAGCTGATACTGTAATTGATGATAGTAAATATCATACAAATTATTATAAAGGTGATGATTTAGTCTTATCTGGTGTTATAAATAACTTCTTTAGTGTATTTAAGAAAGATGGTAATTATGTTTTATATAATATAGTAAGTAAAGGTATTGTTGATCAGTACAAAGAAATTAAAAATTATAATACTGAAGCTACAAGTAGTTTTTTTAATAAATCATAAAAGTAGTGGATGGGGAGTTTTATTCTTTGAAATTGGTAAAGTTGCTATTGCAAGTGAATATGATTATATTTCTTTACCATCACATTTAATTAATAAAAAAGCTAGATACTTCTAAATTTATTGCTATGAGAAGTAACTTGTGGTATATAATAAAAGATGATGGAACTTCAGTTCATAAAGCTTTAAGAAGTGAAATAGTAGATTTTAATGATAATTATTATGTTACTTATGATAATGGATATCATATATATGATTATGAAGATGTAGAATATTTAAGTGTTTTACCTAAGACTAATGTATATGGTGTTGGAGATTATATATTTATAATTAATGATAAACAATTATTTATTTATAAGAATTTAAATGAAGCTATGGTTAAATTTATGACTCTTCCAGATTATAAAGATTTATATTTTTCAGTAGAAGAAAAGGGAATTGATATTATAATTGATGGAAATGTTGTAGAAACACTTGAACTTAGTTAAATAATTTGTTAAAATAAGTTCGTATTTTGATGATTTTTGAGGAGTAATATAATTTATTTTAAAGAGAGTTAGTGGGTGGTGGAAACTAATAAAGAGATTATATGAAGGTTGCAAAATGAAAAATAATGCAGAGATGCTATAAAATCAATTAAGTTAAATAAAAGGATGGTACCGTCAAGAAATGACTCCTTGGTATCATTCTTTTTTTGTATAGAAAGAAGGAAGTAATATGTTAGAAAAAAAGTATAATCATTTGGAAGTAGAAAATGGTAAATATGAAAAATGGGTTAAGAATGGTTTTTTGAAGAAAGAGAAGGCGGAAAGCCTTATGCTATTGTTATTCCCCCACCTAATGTAACTGGAAAATTACATTTAGGTCATGCTTGGGATACAACTCTTCAAGATATTATTATTCGTTTTAAGAAAATGCAAGGATTTAATGCTATTTGGATTCCTGGTATGGATCATGCTGGTATTGCAACTCAAGCTAAAGTTGATGCTAAACTTAAAGAAATGGGTATTAAACCTAGAGACCTTGATAGGGATGAGTGGCTTCGTTATGCTTGGGATTGGAAAAAAGAGTATGCTGAAAATATTCATAAACAATGGGCTAAGTTAGGTCTTTCACTATGTTATTCAAAAGAAAGATTTACCCTAGATGAAGGATTAAACAAAGCAGTTAATCATGTATTTAAAACTCTTTATGATGAAGGATTAATATATCGCGGAGAAAAGAATCATAAATTGGGATCCTGCTCAAATGACAGCACTTTCTAATGAAGAAGTTATTTATAAAGAGTAGAAGGTGCCTTTTATCATATTAAGTATTATCTAGAAGATAGTGATGAATATTTGGAAGTAGCTACGACTAGACCAGAAACTTTATTTGGAGATACTGCTGTTGCTGTTAATCCTGATGATGATAGATATAAAGATTTAATTGGTAAAAATGTTATTTTGCCAGTAGTTGGAAAACTTATTCCAATTGTTGGTGATGAACATGCTGATCCTCTATTTGGCACAGGTATTGTTAAGATTACTCCAGCTCATGATCCTAATGATTTTGAAGTTGGTAATAGACATAATTTAGAGAGAATTGTTTGTATAAATCCTGATGGAACAATGAATGAAAATGCTGGAGAGTTTGCTGGTCTTGATAGGTTTGTTGCCCGTGAAAAGTTAGTAGAATATTTAAAAGAAAATGACTTGCTAATAAGTGTAGAAGAAATAATGCATAATGTTGGACATAGTGAGAGAAGTGGAGTAATGGTTGAACCATATCTTTCTAAACAATGGTTTGTTAAAATGCGTCCTCTTGCTGATAGAGTATTAGAAAATCAAAAGAATAAAGATACTAAAGTAAATTTTGTACCAACTAGATATGAAAAAATTATGAATCACTGGATGGAAATAACTTATGACTGGTGTATTTCTCGTCAGCTTTGGTGGGGGCATAGAATTCCTGCTTGGTATAAAGGTGATGAAGTTTACGTTGGTGAAGTTGCCCCCGATGGTGATGGCTGGGTTCAAGATAGTGATGTTTTAGATACATGGTTCTCAAGTGCTTTATGGCCATTTTCAACACTTGGCTGGCCAGAAGAAACTGAAGATTTTAAGAAATTTTATCCAAATAACGTATTAGTTACAGGTTATGATATTATCCCATTCTGGGTTAATCGTATGACTTTCCAAGGTCTTCATTTTACTGGTCAAAGACCATTTAAAGATTGTTTAATTCATGGACTTATTCGTGATAAAAAATGGTAGAAAAATGAGTAAATCTTTAGGCAATGGTGTAGATCCAATGGATGTTATAGACACTTATGGTGCAGATGCCCTAAGATTTTTTTCTTAACTACATCTACATCCGCTGGAACTGATTTAAGATACGATGAAGAAAAAGTAAAAGCTAGTTGGAATTTTATTAATAAATTATGGAATGCTTCACGTTTTGTTCTTATGAATATAGAAGATTTAAATGGTTTAAGTTTTGATAATTTAAAAATGGAAGATAAATGGATTTTAACAAGTTTAAATAATACTATTAAAAATGTAACTAAGAATATGGAACAATATGATTTTAATAACGTTGGTACAGAAATTTATAGCTTTGTATGGAATGATTTTTGTGATAATTATATTGAATTTGCTAAGTTTAGTTTAGATGATGTAACGACTAAATCTGTACTTTGTTATGTACTTACTTGCATACTTAAAATGCTGCATCCATTTATGCCTTATGTTACTGATGAACTTTATAGTAATCTGCCAATGCATGAAGAAAATATAATTTTATCTGAATATCCAAAATATAATAGCAAAGAAGTATTTAAAAATGAATATGAAGAATTTGGAAATATTATCGAATTTATTAAAGTATTTAGAAATGTAAAACTTGAAAACAAGATTGGTAAAGATTTTGGTATAAAGATAAATAATGAAGAGGATTATAGTTTAATAATGAAACTACTTCGTATAAATTTAGATGAACATAAGAAACTAAATGGTACTAAATATAGTGTTATTTATAAAAATTATAATTTAGATATTTATTACGAAAAAGAAGTTACTGAAGAAGATATGATGCTTTTTAAATAAACAAATTAGTGAACTTGAAAGCTCAATTGAAAGAAGAAAGAATCTTTTAAGTAATGAAAATTATGTTGCTAAGGCACCAAAAGAACTTGTAAAAAAGAAAGACTTACTTTAAAGGCTGAAGAAGAAAAAATTAGCTAAACTAAAAAATGAATAATATAATTGGCTATTAGAGATGTTCTAATAGTCTTTTATCCTAATTTACTTTACACTTTTTGACACATGAAGATAATATGTTAGATAAAAAAATTTTTTGCATTTTTTTGCCTATTATATCTTATAAATGTGGCAACATAATATAACAAATGAAAAAACTTTCAAAAAATGGGGGAAAAATTACATACTTTAGGAAATATATAAAGTGAAGGGATAAATATATTCCTATGGAGGTAAAATATGCAAATTGTTAAAACAAATACAAAACAAAACTTTTTTTCATTTAATTATGATAGAGTTTTTAAAGCTATTTTTTGTAGTGAAGAAGCAAGAAGAAAAGAAGATTTTCATCTTTTGGAAAGATTATTAAAAGATATAATCAAAGAAAATATCAAAGTCCTTAAAATAATGTCGCCGGAGCTGGCAGTAACAAATGCAAAAGAAAGAACCAAAAGATTAGATCTTTTAATTGAATCACATGGAAAAGTAGTACATATGGAATTAAATACATCATGTAGTTTGGAAAATAAGATTAGAAATAATTGTTTTTTCTTTAGTTTTTATGCTCAAAATACTAAAGTAGGGGGGGAAGAATTTGATACAGATTTAATGTTTATTCACATATCATTAAATTATGGAATGGGTAAGACTGATAAATTAATAATAGATACAAATAATTTTTCAGATGAATTTGAAACTGTATTACCAAATATAAGAATATTACATACATGTAAATCTTGATAATTACAAAAAATTGTGGTATGATAATGTTGCTAAAGAAAATGTGAAAGGGTCATTGTTAACATTAATATCATTAAAGAATAAAGAAGATATAAAAAGATATGCAGAAAGTGTAGATGATCCAGATGTGAAGGAGTGTGTAGATAGGCTTATGATACTAAATGAAAATACGATTAAATCATTTTGGAATTTAACACCAGAACAAGAAAATAGAATGATGCAAAATACAAGAGAAAAGTTAATAAGAAAAAAAAGTGAAAAACGAGGATTGCAAAAAGGAAAAAAATATTGGACTTGCTGAAGGGAAAATATCTATAGCAAGAAATATGATAAATATGAATATAGGAAAAGATATTATAAAGAGCGCCACTGGTCTATCAGAAGAAGAAATAGAAAAAATAATGAAAAATAAAAAAAATAAATATTCTTATTTAAAATTTACAAAACAAAATAAATTTGTTACAATATTGTACGAGGAAAGATATATGAAAGATGCAATATTATATAAAATATTAAGACCTCTAATTACAGGGTTTTATAAATTGTTTTTTACGCCGAAGTTTATTGGCATAGAAAATATTCCTAGTAGTGGCAGAGTGCTTTTGGCTGGTAATCATACCAGTAATTTTGATGCACCGCTACTTATAAGTGCTACAAAGAGAAATGTTCATTTTTAGCTAAAAAGGAGTTGTGGGATGGCCCTAAAAGAATAATTTTTGCTAATATGGGGCTTATTCAGTAGATAGAAAAACTAAAGATGGAAATGCTTTGATTATGGCAGAGAGGTATCTTAAAAATGAAAAATTAGTTGGAATATTTCCTGAAGGAACAACGGAAAAAACTGGTGAAATGCTTAAGTTTAAAAAAGGTGCTGTAAAAATGGCTGTTGATACAAATAGTCCAATAGTTCCTTTTGTTATAACTGGTAAATATCGATTGTTTTCTAAGGATTTAATAATTAAATTTTTAGAGCCAATTAAATGTAATGGTGATATAAAGGAAGAAACAGATAGGCTTATGAATATAATTAAAAAGGAAAGGGAGAATCTAAGATGAATTTATTTGCATTTTTAAGAAGAAGAAAACCCATTCCCGAACCATGGGCAAAATATTATACTAAAGAAGAATTAAATATAAAAATACCTGATATAAGTATGTATGATCAAGTAAAAAAAAAAGTAGTTATTTGTACCCAAATTATATAGCTTATGAATATATGGGGCGGAAATGTAATTATCAAAATTTTATTAAAGAAATAAATGCTTATGCCAAAGTTTTTACGAAAGCTGGAGTTAAGCATGGGGATATTGTTACAATAATGCTTCCAAATATGCCAAATGTTTTAGTTAGTTTGTATGCATTAAATAAAATCGGTGCTATTGCTAATATGGTACATCCTTTATCTAGTGAAGAAGAAATATTATTTAGTCTGACATCTACCAAAAGTAAACATTTAATAATGCTAAATACTTTTTTATACAAAGATTGAAAATATTATAGATAAAACAGATGTAAAAGAAGTTATTTTTGCTAGTGCATCTGATTATATGCCTTTTTTTCTTAAAGTTGGTTACAATTTAAGTCAAATTGGTAAATATAAAAAACATCCAAAAAGGGATAAATATTTAAGTTGGAAAGGTTTTTATAAAAAATATTATAGTACTGAATATATAAAATTTCCTAAGTTTGGAAAGGATACACCCGCAGTTATAATTCATAGTGGTGGTACTAGTGGAACACCCAAAAATGTTGTTATTCAAAATAGAGCATTTATACTTGGAGCACTTTCAAAAAAATATCAATGAAAAATTTGCATGCTGGAGATTGTTGTCTTGCTATTATGCCTAATTTTCATGGCTTTGGTTTTAAGTGTTTTGATGCATACACCACTTGCGTTAGGTTGTTATTCAATTTTAATTCCTCAATTTGATGCTAAAAAGTTTGATATTATGTTTCATAAAAAAATCCTTCATGTGTTCTTGGAGTACCAACCTTATATGAAGCTTTAATGAGTAATAATAATGTTAAGAATTTAGATTTATCAAATTTGAAATATATTGTTTCTGGTGGAGATATCTTACCTAAATCTTTGGAAAATAAAATGAATGAATATTTGAAAGAACATAATTCACTTGGAAAGATTACTCAAGGTTATGGATTATCTGAAGCTCTTGCAGCTGTTTGTCTTGCTTGTGATGATGTAAATAAATCTGGTTCAGTCGGAATACCGCTTGCAGGAAATCAAGTTAAGATTATTGATCCTGCAACTAGAGAAACTCTAAAATATGGGGATGTTGGTGAAATATGTGTTCATTCAAAAGCATTTATGCAAGGTTATTTAAATGATGAAAGTGAAACGAATACTGCACTTCAAGTTCATAAAGATGGACATGTTTGGCTTCATACTGGAGACTTAGGTTATATGGATAGTGATGGTTTTATTTTCTATAAAGGAAGACTTAAAAGAATGATTGTTTCAAGTGGATATAACGTGTATCCATCACATGTTGAAGAAGTAATTGAATCTCATCCTGCTGTGCTTCAATGTACCGTAGTGGGAGTTCCACATCCATATAAACAAGAAGTTCCAAAAGCATTTATTGTTCTAAAAGAAGGATATATTGGTATGTTTGTTAAAGATGATATTAAAGCATATTGCAAGAAAAAATTATCTAAGTATATGATACCAGCTGAATTTGTTTTTAGAAAAAGGCTTCCTAAAACAAAACTTGGTAAAGTAGATTTTAAGAGTTTACAAAAAGATACTCGAGGTGATTACGATGAATAAAATGCCTATTTTATATAGAATTGAAGATTTATACTTGGACCATTTTTTAAATGGTATTATAATCCCACAATAATTGGAAAAGAAAATATACCAAAAGAAGGTGCTATATTAATAGTAGGTAATCATAAGCATTTATATGATCAATGTTTATCAATTATTTCTACCAAAAGATTTATTAGATACATGGCTAAAAAAGAATATTTTGATAATAAAAAAGACAACATGGTTCTTTAAAGCTGTAGGTTGTATTTCCGTAGATCGAAGTGTTCATGATGGTAAAGCAAAAGGAGAAGCAATTGAAACTCTTAAAAATGGAGGAGCTATTGGTCTTTTTCCTGAAGGCACTAGAAATAAAACTCAAGAGTTTTTACTTCCTTTCAAATTTGGTGCTGTTTCGATGGCCAAAAAACAGATGCTTATCTAGTACCATTTGGTATCACCGGAGATTATGTTTTTAGAAGTAAAAATTTAGTAATTAAATATGGTAAGCCTTTTAAAGTAACGGATATGGAACTTGAAGAAGCTAATAATTTGCTATATGAAACAGTAAAAAATTAATGGAAGATACATTGGAAAAGTAGAATATATTCTGCTTTTTTCTTGTATTTGAAAGTTTATTATTATATAATTATTTTGAAAGTGAGGTTTTTATGAAAAATATAACAATTTTAGGTGGTGGAGTATTAGGTAGTCAAATTGCATTTCAAACATGCTACTGTGGATATAATGTCACAATTTATTTGAGAAGTAAAAGAAAGTGTTAAAAGATGTAAGAAAAAACTTGAAGATGTAAAGAAATCTTATATTGATGCTATAAATATGATGAAAAAGATAAAGATATCAATACTTGGTCTTTAGGTATAGCAGATTTTGATAAATTTAATGCTAGTAAATCTTTAAAAATTGTTGAAGAAGTTCTAAATAAAATCAATTTTGAAATTGATTTAGAAAAATCTGTTTGTGATGCTGATTTAGTAATTGAGTCTATGAGTGAAGATTTTGAAGCTAAAAAAATTTATCAAAGAATAGCATCACTTCTTCCAGAAAAAACAATACTAGTTACTAATTCATCAACGATGCTTCAAGTAAACTTGCAAAGTTTACGAAAAAGAGGATAAGTTTTTAGCACTTCATTTTGCTAATTCAATATGGAAAAATAATATTGTTGAAGTAATGATGCATAAAGGTACTAATGAAAAATATTTTGAAGAAGTAATAGATTTTGCTAAAAGTATTAGGATGGTACCACTTCCACTTCGAAAAGAAAAATCGGGATATTTACTTAATTCAATGCTAATTCCACTTTTTGTTTTCTGGCCTTGATTTACTTGTAAATGGCATAAGTGATGTAGAAAGTATTGATACAGCTTGGAAAAGAGGAACTGGATCACCAAAAGGACCATTTGAAATACTTGATACAGTTGGACTTAAAACAGCGTATGATATTGTATTAATGTATGTTAAAATTCCTAAATTTCTAGCACCGTATAACTTTAAAGGTATGGAAAGTTACTTAAAAATTATATTGATGAAGGAAAGCTCGGTAAGTCTAGCGGGGAAGGATTTTATAAATATTAATGTATATATGGTTTTATGAAACCCCATCTGGTTTTGATAATATGGTTATGACATCAGACGGAAAATACTTAACAGCTTTAGTATTTCAAAATTCTAATGATATAGAAAAAATAGAAAAAAATGCAAAAGAAGAATGTTTAGATATCTTTAAAGAAACAAGTAATTGGTTAGATTTATATTTTGAAGGCAAAATACCTGATTTTATACCTTCATATAAATTAGAAAAATTTGAGTAGATTTACTTTAGAAGTAATAGAGTATATAAAGAAAATTCCATATGGCAAAGTAATAAGTTATGGTGATATAGCAAAATGTATTGCTAAAAAGAAAAATATAAAAAGAATGTCTGCTCAAGCTGTTGGCGGTGCAGTGGGTAGAAATCCAATTTGCATTATAATTCCTTGTCATAGGGTTATGGATGCAAATAATAAAATTACTGGTTATGGTGGTGGCATAAACAATAAAATTAAATTACTAGAAAAGGAAGGTTATTATGAATACAAGAAATAGAATAATAATGATAATACTATCTGCAGTGATGGCGATAGTCGCAGTTATTGGAGTACGTTTAAAAAATAATGAAAATGAAATAAGTGAAGATGTGCTAAGTGGTAAAACTTTAGTTGTTTATTTTTCAGCTCAAAATCATACTAAAAAAATTTAGCAGAGAGAATAGCAAAAAAAACTTGATGCCGATATGTTTGAAATAGTGCCCCAAGAAAAATATACAGATGAAGACTTAGATTATAATGATAAAAATTCAAGGATTTCTAAAGAGCATGATGATGAAGCAAAAAGACATATTTTACTTGAAAAAGTGGTTCCAGATAACTTTGATAGTTATGAAAATGTTATTATAGCTTATCCAATTTGGTGGGGAATAGCGGCCTATCCAGTATCAAGTTTTGTAATGGGTAATACTTTTGATAATAAAAATATTTATCCTGTGTGTACTTCAGCATCTAGTGGTTTAGGTGATAGTGCAAAAAATTTGAAATCTATATCAAGCGGCGGAACATGGCATGAAGGATACCGTTTTTCTGAGGATGCCACAAGTAGTGATATAGATATTTGGTTAAAAACAATTAGTAAATGAAAAACTAATTTTTTTTGAAACTTTTTTTAGAAAATTATGACATTTTATATGCGAGGTGATAAAATGACTAGTCAAAAAGCCTTAGAAAAGTTTGATGAAGTTTATAATGAAAGTTATAGGGATATTTCTAGATATGTAGTAGTAAGTAGTAATAATATTGGCGATGTTCAAGATATACTTCAAAATATTTATCTTGAAGTATATAAAAATATTGGTAAAGTTAAAGATAAAAACTATGTATTTGGAATAGCAAAAAATGTTATGAAAAAATATTATAGGTTTAAATTTATGAAAAAAAAGCGATGAAGTACTTTATGATAATATTAGCGATAACATTAATTTGGAAAAAGTGTAATGGAAAAGTTTGATACAGAATTAGTTTGGAATTATTTAAAAAGAAAGGCAGAAATGTATCTAAAATAATGTATCTTTATTATTATGAAGATTTTACTATCAAACAAATAGCTGATACTTTAAATTTAACTGAGTCAAATGTTAAAAAAAATTATATTTATAGAACTTTTAAAAGAGTTAAGGAGGATAAGTAATGACTAAAAAAGTTTTAAAAGATATTTTTGATGAAAAAATAAATAAAGAAGATGTTTATAGGTATGTAACAAATAAGAAAAAAAATAATTATTATGGTGTGCTTAAATATGCAGTTTTAATTATTATATGCATTGGAATAGTGTTATTTAAATTTAAAACCAATGTTTTTAAAGAAAATAATACTTATGATGATAATATTTATATTAATGAAGTAAAGACATTTGGAAATAATGATATTGATGTAACAATAATGAATATTAATGAGTCTACGAATATTTATTTTAGTGATGATTTAGAAGAGGCTTATCCATTTTTAAAAAGAAGTAAAAGTCTTTATGAAAATGACGATGAAATATTAAAAAATTATGAAACTGATATTTATTTTGCTATTACTGAAAATGATGATGAAAATCCATTTAGTAAAATTCATAATCTTATTTATGCTTATAAAAATAAGGATGAAAAAGGAAAAATTACAGTATCTTTTGATAAAGATAAAAAACCACTTCGTGATTATTTCTTTGAAACTAAAAGTAGTAAACAATCAAGTATTAAAAATAAGAAAGTAACTATTTATAAATATGAAAATACATATTTTACTGAGTTTCATGATAATGGTATATATTATGATATTGAAAGTACTAATGTAAGTTTTGAAGATTTTAAATATATTTTAGATATAGTAATTGAATAATTTACAAATTTCACATAATTACCATAGAAAAATACTTAAAAAATGTTATATAATATTCTTGTGTGGTGATAATATGTTCCAAAGTGAATTAAATTATAAAGAATATTTAAATAAACTAAAGAAAATGAACTTATAAATATAATAAATGATTATAATAAATTATGTGATATATACGGTTATAAAAAATAGAAGATACAAAAAGTAAAAAAGATGTACTTATAGATTTAATTGATAATGTTAAAGAAAATTATGCTAAAGGAATAATAATGTCTTTAGATAAAAGGGATTATTTAGCATTAAAAAGAAATGGTTAAAAAAGCTCTATGGAAAGTTTAAATAATAATAGATCTTTAATAAACTTTTTAAAAAGCAAGTATATTTTATTATTAAATGATACTTTAGAAATACCAAAGAATATAAAATTAAATGAAATACTTAAAGATAAAAGTAGTTCAAAAACATATTGGTTATTGGACTAATGTTTATGATTTTGTAGATGGCATTATTATTGCTTATGGAGTAGTAGATATTTCTTACTTTAATGAATTAATTAATGATGTAAAAGAAAAAGATAATATATTTAAAATGATTAATTTTTATTATAAAAAGATTATGTTGTAACAGAAGATAGACTTATAAGTAATAAACTTAGCAATAAGAAAAGAATTGACAAATATTTTAAAGACAAAAATTATAAAAAGTTTACAACCAAAGAATATATTGCTTTAGGTAGAAGTTTGTATCATCATAATATTAAATCTTATAAGAAATTTATTAAAATGCTTAAAAATTATTATGTATTTAAGAAAAAATGATATAGAGTTTGTAGATGTTAATATTATCATTCCTTATTTATATAATAAAATAAATGAAGAAGATATAGCTAAAAAATACTTTAGAAGAAACAGTTGTCAGATTATTTGAATTTAAAGGAGATAAACTTAAGGAAAAGATGCTTACTGAAATAATTAAAATAAGAAATGAATTTCCTTTATGGGAACTTCGTGGATTTAGTAAAGCAGAAGGGAACGAGAAATGAAAAAGAATGGATATACAGTAATTGAATTAGTTGTGGTTTTAGCAGTATTTAGTGTAGGTTATTTTGCTGCTACATGGATTATTTCCGGTAAAGTTAATGTTAATTTTGAAGAAGAACTATATGAAGAAAAAATATCTGCAATTGAAAAACAAGCAAGCATTTATGCTATGACTGATGAAAGTTTATTTGAAAAAGATAAAGTTGCTTATCTAACTGTTGGTGATTTAGTTGAAAAAAATGCTATTATATCTAATGAAAATGGAAAAGTTAATGATCCTAGAAATGAAGAAAAGATTTAAATGATATTAAAATTAAATTGACTAAAGATAATGATAAAGTGACTGCGGTTGTGTTAAATTAATTAGAAGTGTAAAATTTGTGTCAAATTTTGTCGATTTGCTTGATTAATATTAATAATGTGAGTATCATATTAATGAAAAGGGAGAGTGAATGTTATGTTATATCCATCAATAGATAAACTACTAAATATAGTAGATTCTAAGTACAAATTGGTTCATGTAGCATCAATCAGAAGTAAGCAAATGCTTGAAAATAATCACTATCAAATGAAGGAATGTGATTATAAAAATAAGAAACCTTTAGGTAGAGCACTTGAAGAAGTTGAAGCTGGATTAATAAAAATTGTAGAAGATGTGCAAAAATAGCTTGATTATTTTATCGATATATGATAAAATAATTTTGTTCTTGGGGAATTAGCTCAGTTGGCTAGAGCACCACGCTTGCACCGTGGGGGTCGCGGGTTCGAGTCCCACATTCTCCACCATGAAGATGTCAAAAGCCCATACTTTCGGGCTTTTTTTAGTGCTGTTTTTGTACATAATTTCCATTTTACCGTCTTTTCCATATATTTCACGGTAAAAAGACGGTAAAAAAAATACTACTGATTTTATAGATATTTATCAGTAGTATTTGCTATTTCTTTTTTTTATTTCAGTTGAAAGATGACCATATTTATTGACAGTGGTTGCATAACTGCTATGTCCAAGTCGTGAACTTATTTGATATAATTCTTTTTCCTTCAGCCATCATCGTGGCAACATAGGTATGTCTTAAATCATATAATCGTATTTTAGTGACACCACATAGTTGACAAAATCTTTTAAACTGATTTCTTATTGTTGTATCTGATAATGGTTTATCATACTCATAATTATAGAATATTAGAGAATCGTCTGTAACCTTATATTTCATTTCATTTAACAAAAAATCCTTGTATAATTTAATTTGAGTTATCAATTTATTAGTTATTAAAACATCGCGTTGTGATTGATAATTTTTTGTATTAGATAAATAGTCTTTTGACTTTATATCATAATTTATTGAGTGTGCTATTCTTATTGTCATATTATTTTCATTTATAGCATTAAAAGTTAAAGCTCTAGTTTCACCAATTCTATCTCCTAAAGAAAAATTAATCATTACAAGAGTTTTAATCATAAGAGCTTGTCTTTTAAAAGTCAAGTCGTTGGCTGTTTCTATTAAGTTGTCAATTTTAGTGAAAAAAGTTTTAATTTCTAAAGGTGACCAATACTTCATTTCAGCTTTTACAACTTTATAATTTTTTACTTTTTTCATTTCATTTTGAACAATGATATTTTCATCTACACACCAATTTAAAAATGCTTTCAATGTTTTTATTAATTGATTTTTCTGTTTATCTGAACATTCTAATTTATCAATATATTTTGCCCAATAATCTTTTGAAATTTTATTGACTGGCATTAATATTTTATTTCTGATATATTTGTTATATGCTTTTGTTTTTCTTATTATTGTGTTATATGCTTGTTTTTTTTCATATACTTGCATTCTTCAATATATCTATCCCAATGATCATCAATTAATTCTTTATGTTTAATTTGGATTTTCTTTTGATTTATAATTATTTGGTTATCTCTAATTCTTCTTGCTGTTTCAGAATCAAATATTTTATTGCCACGTTCATCCTTAGATACACTAGTTTCAACTTTACCATTGAATCTAATTACGTAGTTTTTATTTGTTTTATGTCTATATATATTTCCATCTAGTTCGTTCATATATTTTTGTATTCATTTTTATCACTCCCTGTATATTTTTCTTTGTTTTTTATGCATTTGTGATATAATGAATATGAAAGATCCATAAACATTATATCGCTCGGTATTTTGTTTTTTAGTCTTAGCCGACTTTTCGGGTTTTTCATTTCGACTTCGTGTTCCAGCACGAAGTCTTTTTTAATTCAAATTCCAGTTTTTACCACAAATTTGACAAACAGCAACTTTTTTTTGAACATTTTTAATCTTTTTTCTTTTACCAATGCCGAATATTTTAAATATTAAAGCTGGGACAGTCAGAAATATCCATTTGATTAGTAGCCACCACCAGCCAATGCATACCCACCATAAAATGCCATGGTGTGCATTAACTAAGTGTGATTCGTTAATCATTTGAATGCTAACGTTTTCGCTGCCACAAAATTTGCATCTCATCTTTATTACTCCTTTCTATGAATTTATATAAATATAAATTACTAGCATTATTATCAAAAAAAAATATAATTATTTTTTATTTAATAAATTTATAAATTCTTTTACCATTTCTTTTTTTATCATCGGGTAAAGAGTTAATTTGTTGCATTAATTGTAAGTTATCCTTGTTTCCTATGGTTTCTAACGTATTTTTTATTTTTGGGAAAGAAATAATTTATTGATACTCCAAAATATTCTGCCAGTTGATAAATAAAATCTTGTTTAAATTGTCTAAGGTTGTTTTCATATCTTGCTATTTGTTGTTGAGTTATATTTAATTCCTCAGCCAATTTCTCTTGAGTTAAATTATTTTCAATTCTTAACTTTTTTAACTTGTCAGCGGTATATTTATTTACATCCATAATATTACCTCCTTTACATATATATTACCACTTTTTACTCCAAAATGGAAGAAAAAGTAATAAAAATAACAAAAAGTGTTGACAATACTCCAAAACGGAGTTATCATTTGAATGTACGGAGGTGATAAAATGCAAATGAACTTAATTGAATTAAGAAAAAAATTTAAATTAACGCAAAAAGATATGGCTAATCTTTTGGGCATAGCTACAAAAAACTTATAACAATAAAGAAAATGGAAAAGTTGAATTTTTGTTAAGTGAAATGTTTTCTATATCGAGTTATTTTAATTTGCCTGTTGATGAAATTTTTTTACCAAGAAATACTCCAAAACGGAGTTAAAAGTCGGCTAAGACTAATAACAAATTAAAAATAGACTAAAAACGAAAGCAATATAAGAAAGGATCTTTATTTATGAGAGAAAATGAATTTTACACAGTTAAGGAAATTATGAAACAAACTGGATACAAAAGAACTAAATGTTACGATTTAATATATAAACTAAATGAACAATTAAAACAAAAATATCCAGGTATTGTTATATATAGTGGAAGAGTATTAAAAAAGTATTGGGATGAACAATTTAAAGCTGAATTAAAGGAGGAAAATTAATATGAAAAAATATAAATTAAGACAATGGGTTAAAAATCTTATATGGATGCTTATTGGGGCTTTAATTGGTATCACAATTTATCAATTATTTACTATTCATACTATTGAAAAATCACCTGTTGGTACTTATAAATGTTCAGGAGGTATTGTTAGAATATGTAGTTCTTCAAATGAAGTGTATGAATCTATAAAATAAATTAAAAGCATGCGGGCTATTGGTTATTTTAAAATCGTTATTATTTAGGAGGAAAGATGATATTAAAAATTTTAGAAATAATTATTACGATTATTATAACTTTAATAGGCTCTTTTATTATAGCTATATTGATAAAAGACATTATTAAGGCTTTAAGAAAGTAGGCATATCATGAAACAAGAAAAATTAAGAGAAATAGTTAATACGCGATTATTCATTAATATGCCAGTAACTGCTCAAGCATTATACTTTCATTTATATTTAAGAGCTGATGAAAATGGACTAGTGGATGAACCATTGCGTATTAAACGTATTTTAAACTTTTTGTGAAGCTGATTTTTGGTTTTTAATTAAAAAGTAATTTAATTGCTGTTAAGGATGATAAAATCAAAATAAACGAGGTGACATATGAATAGAACGTTTTATTGGATAAAATTAAAAACAGATTTTTTTAGACGAGAAGAAATTGATTTTCTATTATCACAAAAAAAAAAATGGAGCTGAATACGTTGTGTTATATCAAATGATATGTTTAAATACCGCCAATTCTGACGGAAAACTAGAAACTAAAATTGGTGAAATGATAGTACCTTATAATGCTGAAAAAAAATAGCACGTGATTGTAAATATTTTGATGTGGACACAGTAAACATTGCGATGAATTTATATAAGAAATTAGGACTTATTTACGAAGAACAAGAAGGTGGATTAAAAATCGCTGCATTTGATGAAATGGTAGGAAGAGAATCTAAGTGGGCAGAAAAGAAAAGAATATATAGAAAAAATCAAAGCCAACTACTATTAAAAGAGGACATCAAAGAGGACATCAAAGAGGACATTGTCCAAAATACTAGTGAGGACATTGTCCTAGATACTAACAAGGACATTAAAGAGGACATTGTCCAAAATACTAGTGAGGACATTGTCCTAGATACTAACTAAAGGACATTAAAGAGGACATTGTCCGACAAGAGTATAGAGATAAGAGTATAGAGTATAGAGATATAGATAATAGAGATATATTAAGTGTTAGTGTTAGCGAAGACTCGCTAAAAACATTTCAACAGCTTTTTAAAAGATTTTCAAATAGAAAAAATTGAGGATCAAAAATTAATCTTAAAATATTTGAAAAATGGAATGTCTTTGGAAGTTGTAAAAAATGGTTTACAAATTCCATTTAATAGAAATGCTACCAACTATGATTTTGAAAGGCAGAAAGCTCCTATTGAAAATCCTATAAGTTACGGAATGCAAATATTAGCAAATTGGAATGACTTCGGAGTTCAGAACATGGAAGATGTAAAAAATACAATAAAATTAAAGGCGGTGCTAAATTATGACAATGAATGACTTAGAAGACTATAGAACTTTAAGAGATGAAATTAAAGAACTTATTCGAGAAATAAATGAAGTAACTTATTGTTCTGTTGGTTCACCAACATTATCTGGAATGCCCACAGGAAAAGGAAACTCCGTATCATCGGTTGAGAGAACTGTTCAGAAAAAACAAAGCTACAAGAAAAATTAAGCAAAAAAAAATTAGATTCACGGTTAGAAAAATTAATCGAAATTGAAGATTTTCTTGAAACAGTAGAAGATACTGATGTAAGATTAATAATTCGTTATAGATTTATCAATGGATTAGATTGGCAAGTAGTTGGAGAAAAGATGCACTTTGAAAGAACAACACCATATTACAAACTAAAAAAATATTTAGAAAGGGAAACTAGTAAATGAGATATTATGAATTTATTTTAGTTATTCTGATATTACTCATAATTTTGTTTATAGTCGTGGTATGGCTTGGGCTAAAATATGATGTAGTTGGAAGAGATAACAAGATAAAAGAATTAGAAGAAAAATTGAAACATGGAAGAAAGAAAGTTAAAAGGAAAAAAGGTACAATGATATTGCTATTTTAGCAGATGTAGATCCAACACTTAAATTTCAATATGAAAATCAAAATGATTTTATTAAGAAATTTAGAAGCTTGAAAACATATTTTCCATTGTCGTATAAAGATTTACTATTTCATCTTGATAAAAAGAAAACTTTATGAATTAAAGGATGGAACATATGTTAAAGAACTTCTTACAACAGAAGAAATAAAATTTGTGTATGGAACTATAAAGCTATGTTTTTCAGTAAAGAATGGAAACATTGTAATTGAAAATTTAGAGCCAGAAGACTTTCTTCTTGATGGTTATTATACATTGCTAAATGTCTATCAAGGTATTCCATATAGAAATGAAAAAGATTTATTTAAAATTAAATTATTAAAAAATATGAAGGAGAAAAAATGAAAGATAAATTTTTAGAAAAAAGCAAAAAAGAAAAATTGATTATTAAGTTAGCTAGTTTGGATGATTCGAAGATTGAAAAGCTAACTTACAAAGAAAAACAAAAATGTTTTAAAGCAAAATCAAGAGTTGGAAGATATGTATTTATATCAAAGAACAACGGTGGTAAAGGGGTTACTTATAGAAAGGGTGATAAGCTTGAAAACTAAATACAAAGTTTTATTGGTTATTTTGGGTATTTTAATTTTCTTAATTGCTATGTTGCTTTTTTGGCAATCTGATATACAATTCTGAATATAAAAAATATTGTTCAAAGTTGCCTTTACATCAATTTTATCAAAATAACTATTGTTTAAAAACTATACGATTTGGAGGAAGATACTTATGAATGAAAAATTAAGAAAGATTATAAATCATTATGGTGTGGATAAACAATTGAAATATTTTCAAAGTGAAGTATTTGAATTAAATGAAGCGATTATTAAGCAAAATAATATGGGAATTATGGAAAATGCATTTTTAGAATGCAACATATCCTGGCATCAATATTAAATATTGAAAGTTTAGATCCTTCAAAAGAACATATTAAAGAAGAAATTGCAGATGTTATGGTTTTGTTGAAACAATTTCAATTATATTATGATATTTCAACAGAAGAAATAAAAAGTATAATGAAAGATAAAATTGCTAGACAATTAGAAAGAATGGCAAAGGAGGTAGAAAAATGAAAGAAGAAGGATATTACAATGTTCCAACTTATATTGAAAAAGTTATTAAGAAAAATGTTTAAGTTAAAGAGAACAACAAAGGGAACTTGCTTCTCAAGTTGAAGATTTTATGGATTGTCATAATATTCCTAAGGATGTTCCTTTAGAAATGTTAAGACATTTTCCAGAAGAAAATATTGAACCTGGTCAACTTAAAATGGAGATGTGAATTTTATGAATGGTATAGAGAGAATTAAAATCTTGGGAAAAGATATTAAAGAGGATGCTCTTTTGGAAATTATAAATTATTTAATTTCAAGAGAAGATATGGCAGACAAGTATCTGAATGAAGAAAAAAGCTTATCTGGAATGATAGATTTCATTAGAACAAAGGCCAAAGAAAAGGCTATTAATAACATGGCAGTGGTTAAAGATGAAGAAGTATTTGGATGGGCAATACATTATTTTGATGAATCAAATGCCGATTTAGGAATAAAACAAGAAGAAAATAAAGCCAAAGTAAAAGAAGAAAAAGAAAGTAGAAAATAATGAAATAGAAAAAATAATAAGCCTTCTAAAAAAGAGTGGAAGCCTGAAGGTCAATTATCATTATTTGACTTTAAGTAACTATGTATATAAAAATAAAGATAGAATTTTATATAAAGAATTGGAAAATAACTTGTCTACTCCTAAAAATTGGAATAAATTTATTAATAAAATAAAAGTTGATCATAATTTAATCATAAAAGATAACTACTATTATTGTACATACTGTAAAAGCAAAATTTAAATCTAATACTAAGATAAATGATACAATGAAATGTCCCAATTGTAATTTAAATTTAAATGTTAGATCAAAAAAGATTAAAGTATCATAAGTTTAATGATTATCTATCAGTTTTAGAAAAGTATAAGAACTATTATATTCAAAGAATTTATATGCTAGAATCTATTTATAATAATAAAAAGATAGATAGCACATGTTATGAATTTGGAAGAATTATATATGATAGTTCATTTAATCTTCTGCATGAGATTATTAATGATAATGTTGTGGCAACAACTAGTGGTAATTGGGTTTGTTATAGAAAGGATTCGGAATATAATTGGAGATATAATACTTCTTATAATTGTCCAGTATCTTACTTACATGAATTTATTTATTACCCATACAACTTAAAAAAAGTATTGCCAGAAAAGTATAGGTATAGTAAATTATGGACTCTTGTGTCAAAAGTTGGTTATTGTGATTTAATCTATTTATTAAAAAATTATAATTATAGTGTAGAGCTTCTTATAAAATATGGATTATATAATTTAGCTTTTATGTCCTAAAAGTTTTAATTTAAAAAATAAAAAAACTTTGAAGAAAGATTTTATGGACTATCCAAAGATTACTTACCATATATTAAAAGACATAATTTGAATATTGATGAATTAAAAGCTTTATCTATAGTTAAAAAAAAATATATCAGATTAGTAAAAAAAGTGGTTCTTATTCCTGATTTTGAAAAACTATCTGTGGCTGGAGTAAATTTCGTTAAAGCATTTAAACTGACTGACTTATGTGTGCTTAACAGCCATGAATATATAGACTATCTTAAATTTGCTAGAGAATTAGGTTTTGATTTAAAGGATAAGAACATACTATATCCTAAAAAACATTAAAATAGCACATGATAATCTACTTAAACAAATAGAAATCAATAAAAATAAAAGAATTGATGCAAAAATAGTTAAGGTAGCTAAAAAAATTAGTAGTACTCAATATAAAAGTAGAAAATATATTATTTTCCCAGCTAATTCTTATAAAAGTTTATTGGATGAATCTAAACAACAAAATAATTGTGTAAGAACTTATGCTGAAAAAGTAGCAGCTGGGGAATGTTATATATACTTTATGAGAGAATTAACTGATATAAATCATTCTCTGGTTACAGTAGAAGTAAGAAATAAGAAAGTAGTTCAAAAAAAGAACTAAAAATAATGAGATAACTTCAAAAGAACAAAATAAATTTCTAAAAGAATGGGAACAAACAATTTTAAGAAACTGTGAGGTGATGAATTAATGAGTAGAACTTTTAGAATAAATTTTGGTAGAAAAACCGTAAGGCCTTTTAAAGAAAATGATATTAAAAATATGATTGTAATATGTAAAAAAAAGTAAGGGCTCAAGCTGAAGAAGATAATAATGATGAACAAAAATATCTTTGGGATAGAAACTATATGATTTTAGTTCTGGGAATGAATTTAGCCTTTAGAATTGAAGATATTCTTCAGTTAAGAGTTGATAGTTTTAAAAATGGTGGAGTTTATACTAGAGAATTTAAAACAAACAAAGAACAATCTTTTGAATTGCATCCATCACTTGTAAAAGATATAGAAAATTACATTAACAGAAACAATTTAATTGAGGGTGAATATTTGTTTAGAAGTCGTAAAGGAGTTAATAAACCTATAACTAGACAAAGAGCTTGGCAAATAATAAAACAGCTTGCAGATCAAGTAAAAGTTTCTTATCCAGTGGGTTGCCACTCATTAAGAAAATATTTTGCAAGAAAATATTATGAAACAACAGGTGATATAGTTGGCTTAAAAAGAAATGTTAAATCATTCTAGTGAAAGATTGACTTTATTGTATATTTGCTGGGAAAACGATGATAAAAAATCAAAAAGAAAAAAGTTTTTATTTAGGAAGTTGATATGAAGTATGTTGATGATGATGTTTTAGGTAGTCAACTAAGCCCAATACATAACAATATTGAATTGACTACGGCTATGCAAGGAAGAAAGAATTGTTTTTTATATACGGTTGGTACTTTTCAAATTAATAATCAAAATTATATTGAATTAAAAGAAAGAAATATTAAATTAGTTGGTTTAGCATTTGCACAATTAAAATACAAGCCATTAAAAGAAAAGCAACAAGATAGAAAGTCAGTAAACATTATAATTGATGAATTAAGCAAAATAACATTGAATATAAATATTGATACTAATGTAAAATTAGAACAAAAAAGATAAATATATAAGTGGTGGTATGTAGTAGCATATCAACTTCATTTAAACATATACAATTTTACAAAGTGAAAAGTTGTAAATTCAATAAAAAAATAACACTTTCCTGACATCAGGAAAATGATTATAAAATCTAGGTAAAATTAAGATTTTAATATAAAAATATGAATTTAACAGAATTATGTCATTTTGTAAAATTCAAAGCAGTATGGAAGGAGGTAAAAATATGAATGTAGATGCAAAAAATTTTTTAATAAAATAGATTATTTAGAAAAAAAGTTAATTGGAGAAGATAAAAAAATATTTGTTGAGACATTGTTTTTGTTTAATGAATGTGCAAGAATGTTAGAAGAAAAAAGAACTGCAAATTAAAAAAACAAAAAGAAGTAATAGATAAAGCAATAGAAATAATAGAACCATTAACTGAATTTGATATGTGTACTATTAAAGGAAAAATATTAAGAAAGCCATTAGAAATTTTAAAAAGAGGTATCTGAATGAATAAAGAAAAATTATTGAAAGAGATTGTGGAACTTCAAAAATAGAAACAAATAATCCGATAATTACTATGAATAGTATAACTGTAGATGATTTAATGAGTATTATTGATAGATTAAATAAAGTTCCTGATTACAATGATTTATTAAAAGAAAATCAAGAATTAAAAAGAAAAATTTAAAGCTACTAATAAAGGCTTACAAAAAAAGCAGTATTAAAACGCAAAAAAAATGGAAATATAGATATCAATTAGCAAGATGTAAAATTAAAGAATTGGAAAGAATTATTGAACTATGTCATTTAGATGCAAAAGAAACATTAGCAACTATTAATTATGAGCAAGAGAGTCAACAAAAAAGAGTTTATAAAATATTTAGAAGATGAAATAAATAAATTAAAAAGAACAAATTAAAAACCGCGCCCGACCTTGCGGCGGTATTTGAGGATCTGCCTGCAGAAAAGCTCCCGGTGCTGTTCCGTCTGTGCCCGAAGGATCTGGCCGCAGATGTGTTCACCGAACTGACCCCTGAGACCCAGCAGAAGCTGATCGACGGCCTGACCGATACCGAGCTGAAGGCTGTTGTGGACGAACTGTTCGTGGACGATGCCACCGACCTTGTGGAGGAAATGCCTGCCAACAGGCCGACCCCACCACCCGCCGCATGATCAACGAGCTGCTCAAGTACCCGGAGGACTCGGCCGGCGGCGTGATGACCAC